>ERZ1669249.17-NODE-17-length-138154-cov-73.405427_pt1 | contig 138154 bp, 152 predicted proteins | sample MGYA00579293_ERZ1669249 | MGnify/ENA primary metagenome ERZ1669249 (study PRJEB41166, sample SAMN08046057) | hot springs metagenome | biome: hot spring; feature: neutral hot spring; material: thermophilic sediment; isolation source: thermophilic sediment from... | reverse complement strand
CCGTAGATCCATGCTACCACTATTACTGCTATCGCTATTGTTACTGCTATGAGAATTATTGTTGCTATTAGTGGAGATATTGCTTTCTTATATCTCATAATCATTTTTTAACCCGATCCATCTTTTTTGATGGAGCTTATAAAATTTATAGTCAAATTTTTCTTTATGATATTCATTACTTGGTGTTAAAGAAATATTATTAGAGCCGTAATACCTAGATCATGGTTTCTTAACTAATTGATTTACTTTATTTTAATTCAGTGTATACACTGTTTCTTAGAATTACTTTACTGTTTCTATGATCCCTTGTATTCTAGGTATTAATTATCGAGCAAGTATTTGTCTAGGTGAAAAAGATCTTCTTTAGAAATAATGTTTCTAAAGATCCTCACTCCCTCGAGCTCAAGTAATTTTCTCTTGAATTCTCTTCCTAGTGAGTAGCCTGATAAATCTCTATTCTCCTTAACTACTCTGTGGCAAGGTATTTTCACAATCTCTCTATTTCTAGATAGTATACGGGCTATTTTTCTCGGATGCTGTCCTGTGACCCTGGCTAGGGATCTATACGTCGTTACTTTACCTACTGGGATGAGTTGAAGTAGTGTGTAAACTACTTCTTCTATTGTTTTTTCATCTATTTTCTTTTTCTTCATTAATATCTCCTCAGTAGATCTTCAGATATATGTAGAATAATACTTCTGAGACCCCAATAACCATTCCTAAGGCATTAACCAATAAACTACTTGATGCTCCTAGAGGAACCCTGAATGATTTCTTGGAGAATGGGTATAAGAGATCTACACCTCTATAGGTTACTGAATCACCTACTAAATGTGATATGAAACCAGCAACGAACCCGATAATTAATGTTTTAATATACTCATATGGTATACCCAGACTAACTAACAAAAATAGAATCACTAGAACCATTAGGGTAAGGAAAGATATGTTGTGGAAAACTCTTCTATGACCAATTCTTAAATCAAGATCTGGAGCAATCGATCCAAGAAAACCTCCGATAATTAGCAGCGGAGCATACATTGTCTCAAGAAAAAATCCTGATACTAAAGAAGATCCTACGCCGAAGACTATGTGAACATCTCTTCTCATACTATCTCTAAGAAAGAAGATATTGAATTAAATATATGTTTTCACAATGAATCAAACCCCTCCGCTTCTTTTGAAAACCACTTTTATCCCACCAAGATCATAAGATCTCATCAAGTTTTTAACAACAAGAAAACATATAAACATCCAAATTTTTCCATAACTGAACTCTTGAAGCTTCCAAGGATCTTTTTGTTCAGACTCTCTACCTCTAACATAGAGGATTAGAAGATATTCGTAGTCCAAAATGGAGATACTAGTCATAAACTTCATTTATTAGCCTCAAATAAAACCTATATTTACTACATTAATACAAACCAAAACGTTACCCCGACCCCTCAGGTTCCCATGGAAAATTATTATTACAATTTCACAGAAATAAGAATTTGATGAAAAAGAAAGAGTGTAGTGAAACTAACGTAAATGATATTATGAATTGATTCATTATTTTATGAATCTAAGTAAGATATTAATGAATCTTTTTCATGGATCAATCATTTTTGGCTCTTATGCGCTTTCTTATAAATTTCTCCATAGGAAGCTGAGGGGTGGGGAGGATGCGATCATATACACTAATGATCTGGAGAAAACTAATGATTTTACCATATAACTAACTAATTTGCCGACCCCCTCATTTCCTGTAGAGACCATTTCTATCCCACCTTCTATTATTCAGTATAGATTAATTCTATTTTGTGTTGAGATAAAAATAAATATTAGAGTGAGTAATATCTTATTTAGAGGAGATTTAAATGAGTGTTAGGAGGAAGAGAGAGGGGCCTGGCCCAGCCACTGCTGCAGGTTTAGTATCTTTCTATAGAGATATTGAGCCAACAATTCAGTTTAAGCCAATGTTTATATTTCTTCTCACAGCCACTCTCATAGCTCTTATTGCTGTTCTAAGGATCTTTCTCAATCCATTTTAACTAGGTTTTTTAGATGTCTACTAATGAATCATATGTGGAATGCTTAAGAGACATAATTGATTTTCTACGAAATTATCTTCCTCCTGACGCAGATTTCGCCGTTCCTCTATATGATTCATTATCTGCGACCTATTTCCTAAGTAGAGAGGGAGTGTTTATATCTCAGAAAAGAGTTGAGGAGCATCTTCCTTTCTTAAGTAAAATACCTAGGAGAATTTCCTTGGAGTATCTACCGCAGTCTATTCTCAGAAGTATTGATTTGTGTGATTTAATTAAGGGCATCATCAAAGAAAATATGAGATGGCTAAATTTGAATAATGAGAATCATGTATATTATATCACTGCCAAGAGAATTGTTTCTGATAAAGGCGGTATTCTTCGATTATTCAAGTGCTCTTAATAATTAGGTGTCTTTATTGAAAATTGGTAAATTAAGACCTGATCTATTAGAGAAATATGTCTTAAACAGGGTCGGTTTCATAGATCACAGAGTTATTATAGGCGGCAGAGTCGGAGAAGATGCTGCATTAATAGATCTTGGTGATGAGAAGGTCTTGGTTGTTCACACGGATCCTATAACTGGTTCAATAGATCTATTAGGGATCTTAGGGATCTTGGTTCCATCAAACGATATTGTTGTAAGAGGTGTGAAGCCTTCTTGGGCTAGTGTCACAATTTTTCTAACACCAAATACAGAGGAGCGTGAGATAGATCGAATAACTAAGCAGCTTCATGAGACAGCTGAGAAACTTGAGATAATGATTATTGGTGGACACACCGAGTACACAGATGCTGTTAAAAGACCTGTCGTAGTGACTACGATGATTGGTGTCGGGGACTTGGGAAAGATCGTGACTACATCTGGTGCTAGAGTCGGGGATCTAATTATTTTGACTAAGACGATAGGTATTGAGGCTACGGCTATTATAGCTAGAGAATTCAGAGATCTTCTTGAGAGAAAAGGTGTGTCCAAAAACATAATTGAGAGAGCAACTAGATACTATGAAAAGATCTCTGTTATGAAAGAAGCACTCCTACTCTCATCTCGTAAATATGTGAATGCAATGCATGATCCTACAGAGGGAGGTGTTCTAGCAGGTTTAGCCGAGCTTGCTTACGCATCTAATAAATCAATTATTGTATACAAGGAATCACTTCCATTATCAGAGGAGACAAAAATTTTATCGAATATACTTCGCCTTGATCCTCTCAGAATACTGTCCTCAGGATCTCTGCTTGCAGCCGTGAAGAGAGAATATATAAATGAAGCCCTAGATCTCTTGAAACGAGAAGGGATTGAGGCATCAATTATTGGAGAGGTTGTTGAAAAGAAAGATTATTTAGTTAAAATAGTGTCTGAGGAAAAAACCCAGTATGTTACAAATATCTATGTCGAGGATCCCTTAATAGAATTATTTAATAAATACTACAGCGGTGAGGTGAGTCTTTAAAATATTTATAAAATACTCAGGTATTGGAGCAAGTCAATTGAGAAGTCGAAGGGTATATGAATATCTAGCTATTATGAAAAGAATAGAGAATGAGTCTAGAGGTGTTGTTAGATTAAGAGATATTTCTAGAGCAATGAATATTAAGCCAGCCTCTGCCCACGAGTACTTAGAGAAGCTGTCTTCTTCAGGATATGTTGAGAAGATTAAAAGAGGGGAGTACAGAGTTTCTAAAAGAGGGGAGCGAGAATTGATTCTTAGAATGTGGGCTCACGGCGTTATTGAAACGTATTTGCACAAAATTCTTGGAATAGATCCTGATAAAGCATGTTTAATAGCTTCAAAAATCGACTATATAATGCCACTCGATGCTGTAGAAAAACTATGCGCAGCCCTAGGACACCCAAGTAGGTGTCCTCATAATCACCTTATTCCTCATAAAGACCATGGGTTAATTAGTGAGAATGATAAGTATCTTCTATGCTTCACATATAATATATCTTATAGAAGTAAGGAGTAAGTGACACTTCTCTATCTCTAATTAGAAATTAATTTATATTGAACATATCTTGTGTAGAACTTATCTAGAATCTCTTCGTCTATCTCAAAAGGAAAACCTCTCTCAACTCTCCAACCAGAGATTAATGAGGCTTTTAAAATAGCATCTAGAGGATCAGACTCTTCTAATAAAGCTACTGTTGATGCTAGCAAAATATCTCCACAACCAGTTTCGTCTCCATCGACTCCGCCTCTATAAGAATAGATCCTGTAAATCCCCTTACCTCGGATATATGCCACAGAACCTTCTCTGCCTAGTGAAACAATTGAGATAAGAGGATCCACGATCCTACTAATGATCTTGATCACAGCCAAAGGATCTGTGTCTATTGTAGCTAATTCGTCGATCCCTCCGTGAAGAATCTTTACTCCCCTGAAGAGACTAAGTGTCTCTACATCAATATAATTCTTTAATAAATTATTCTCTCGGGAGTACCGAGTGAAACCTTGAATATCTATTGCTACATAATATCCTCTCGAAATAATTCTCTTTAAATTATCTAAGGAAATCTCTCTATATACTGGAGAAATAATATACATCGTATTATTGTCTTGATCCTCGAATAATAGATCTATATCACACCCTTTATTCAATAAATAGGTTGTTCGTATTGATCCATGATAGATGTGTCTAAAGATAAAGTGAGTATCACATAGATCTTTAAAAGAAATTTTGTTAATTAAGAAACCAAGTTTCTCTTTACTTAGTGACTCAAGGATCTTCTTACTTGGTTTTGTTATGATGTTATAATCCTTATTTAAAATATGAAGTATATATCCCCCGTATAGTGCGGGTCCACCATATCTCCTTTGCACAGTATTCTCTCTCTCAATAATATCTTCAGTGAAGCTTGTGACTAATCTAATCTTCTTCATCTTCCTCCTCTTCTTCCTCTTCCTCTTCAATGCGACCTGTAGACTTACCCCATTCACTACTCTCTGAATGAGCATATATGTGGTTTCTCAAATCTTCTTCTGAGAAGAAGTAAACAGTTTTCTCGGGAGTTACTGAAGATGATTTCTTATCACTTGGACAAATAATATTTATATCACTGCATATAGGGCATATGAATAGGCCTGTGGACTCGTCTTTACATGTCTCAATAATTTCTCCTGGTCTGAGAGTGATCTTTACTCTAATCCATTTAGGTCTCCACTGATACATTTCTCTCCAAAACAGAGATTATGTTCCTCATGTATTTAATATTGATGTATCAAGGATCAGTGATCTCCTTAAGAGAAGCATATCTATTGATTTGATTCCTCAGATCCATGGCTACTCCCTCTCCTCTTACTCCCAGTAAATAAATATTGGAGCTGTTTAGTGCATCTCTTATCTCTTCAAGAACCTTAGGATCCACACCATAAGGAATCATGTGATGAAGAACAAAAATCCTCTCTAAAACAATATTTTCTTCACTATTTAGTAGACCTGCCCATCTAATCTCCGCCACGCCTCTTGAAGTAGCATCTGGAGGAGGAGGATAATCCTTGCAGTAGCTCATTTGAATATTAACTAAGTAGTGATTTGGTGGAGCTGTATTTCTTAACATATTAGATACTGTAAGGAATATATGTGTTCTAGACGCTTTTGTTGCGTGTAGAACAATATCCCAGTTGGGTTCTCTTCCTCTTATTCCATATGATATGCTTAACAAACCAACCCATCTAAGCTTAGATGCCTCATCTATATATTTTTCATAGAGATCTTTGGAAGAAACTCTCTCAAAAAATCTATTCATTGGATATGCCACTACTAGATTCCTGTATCTAATGACTCTACCATTTCTTAAAACAATTATTTTTCTCAACGGATCTATTTTTCTAGGCGAGTAAAAAGTGTACTCTGCACATCCTCCAAGAATCTTTTCTTTTATAGTTCTTCCAGGTTCTCTCATGAAGCAGATCTCTGAGAACTCAGTAGGTAGCCACCACGGAATAAGATCTTTCTTCCAACATGAGATCTTAGAGAAAAGATCTCCTGATTTAGCAATTCTTAATCTAGGTTTCAAGCATATTGTCTCGAAACCCAAGTCATCTAGATCAGATTTCTCGTCTCTGGAAAAAACAATATACATCTTCTCCACAGTAAAACCACTAGTGTAATAAGTCCCTGTATATGCACCGGGCTCCACAGAGTCCTCTATTACTAGGATATCTCTTTCTCCTTTCTCACATAGTTTTTTTATAAGTGGTATTGAGGATAGATCCAGCCCTAAGATAATGTTTTCTCTCTCCTCGCCAAAAAACATTACTTACTACCCATAGCTTTTGTTCTAGCACTAATTACTATAACACATAGTTTACTTCCATAAATCACATCTATTAAGTCAGGATCTAGTCTCGCAATCTCGTATATGTCTTGTATATTATCTCCACAAAGAATCTTTGTTTCTAAACCTTCTCGCTCAAAGAGAGGCTTTATTCTCTCAATATACTCTCTATCTCCTAGATCCATTATTGCTGTATAGAGAATTCTTATACTCACGCCGTTGGGTCCTGTAGTGTAGTTGAACCACAATGTTGATTTCTCCTTATAATAAAAGAATTTATTGATAATATTAGCTTATGTATTAGGGGAGGATTCTTTAGCAACGAAGCATATAGAGAAGAGAAAGTAACTTGTCCCGTATGTGGATCTCAGGCAACCAGAAGAGGAAAATATATGAGAACATTTCTAGGGTTAGTAGAGGTTATCTCCATAAGATGTGATGTATGCGGATATAAACACGTAACTGAGGCTCTAATAGAGCCAGTTGAACTAGGTCCAGAGGAGATTATTATAAAAATAGTTTCCGAGCAAGATCTGAGGACCTTTATATTTAAATCAAGATTTGCGGAGATTTCATTCCCTGAGCTTGGAGTCACCATCTACCCCGGTCCAGAAGCATCTGATGAGATATATCCTGTTGAGGGTTTGTTAGAGAAATATATTGAAAGAATCGAGGCCTCCTGCTCAGGTTCTGAGGATCCTGAGAAATGCTTTGAGATCGTAAACTTATTGAAGGAGGTTAGAGAGGGTAGAAGAAACATAACTATAGTTATAAAAGATCCCTTTAGGTTCTCAAGAATCCTCTCATCAGAAACTATAGGAATTAAATAATTTCTATACTTGATCTATTACTCAAATACTTCCTCTTTAGGTGTGTAGTAATATTCTCCTAATTCTCTCTGTAATCTATCAAAGTAGCTTCCTGGTTTATTCATTCTCGGTCTCTTAGTCTTAGGATCTCTTCTAAAAGTTACGTTAAGCATTGATAGAAAACTATTCATACTTTTCCTAAGTCCTTTGGGGCTTTCAGCATAACCTCTCACACCAGGTTCTCCTTTGAAGACTATGATCCTATCTGATAAATAATCAATAATATTCAGATCATGATCAACTACTATAGCCGCAATACTCTTGTTCTCAACACTTCTTCTAATAGCCTTTGCAACCGTTATTCTATCCTCAACATCTATGTGAGCTGAAGGTTCATCTAATAAATATAGATCTGCGTCTTGAGCCAGGGTAACAGCTACAGCAATTTTCTGTAATTCTCCACCACTTAATTCACCTAATCTCTTTTGTAGAAGCTTGTGTAGATTCAGTTTTCTGGTAACGTCTATATAGATCCAGCTCTCCATATTCAGAAGCTCGGGAGCCTTCTTCTTAAGAAAATCTTCAACTACATCATCTTCTGAGCCTCCTATTTCTGAGGGCGTTATGAATTGAGGTTTATAACTGATCCTTAGCCCAATTGATGTAGTCTCTCCCTCATCTGGTTTTAGTTCACCGGCTATTAATCTAACAAAAGTTGTTTTACCAATAGCATTCGGACCTAATACTCCTAAAATCTCTGATCTATAGACCTCTCCATCTTCAACTTCTAGTGAAAACTCACCTAATTTCTTCTCTAATCTACTCCACGAAACTAAGATCTTCTTCTCACTTAGACGAGAACTCTCTTCCAGAGCCTCCTTCTCGAGAAATCTTATCGGCTCCTTCCTTATCAACATATTCTCAGCCGGTAAAAAGCCCTGGAGAAAATGATTTATTCCAGCACCGACACCATAGATCTTTGAGAAGATCCCGTAGGCTCCTGGTTCACCATATACTATTGAAACATAATCAGATATGTAGTCTAAGACTGCCAGATCGTGCTCAACAACAAGAATCTTAGTATTTGGAGGAACAAGATCTCTTATACTAGTAGCTATTTTAAGTCTCTCTTTAATATCGAGATATGATGATGGTTCATCGAATAAATATAGATCTCCTTGTCTAGATAGTGCTGCAGCGATAGCGAGTTTCTGTAGTTCTCCACCACTTAATTCTCTAATATTTTTATCAAGCATATTTTGCATAGAGAGAGTATCAACAAGATCCTTAAGAAGACCTCTCTCATCTATCTTAGAAAGAGCTTCTCTCACAGATCCTCTAACGTATCTCTGTATAAGCTCTATTCTTTGAATCTTGTGTATTACACGGATCTTTTTATCAACTAATTCTTTAAAATGATTATAGAGTTCAGTTCCTCTGAATCTTCTAAGAACATAATCATACTCGATTCTCTTATCTAATTCACCGAAGTTAGGTAAGATCTCTCCTCCAAGGATCTTTAGAGCAGTTGTTTTTCCAGTGCCGTTTCTACCGAGGATACCAATAATTTTTCCTGGAATAGGTGTTGGCAACCCATATAATTTAAATGCATTAACACCGTATCTATGGACAACGTTTCTCTCCAATTCATCTGGTAGATTAAGTATGGTTATTGCCTCAAAAGGGCATTTCTTAACACATATACCACATCCTATACATGTAGTTTCGTAGATTACTGGTTTGCCTTTCTTCTCCTCACTTGGTTCAATAGCTATTGTTCCTCCTCTATTAACAGGACAGAATCTTATACAAGGCATGTTGCCACATTTATCTGGATGGCAACTATCATAGTCTATAACAGCAAGCCTAACCATGATTATATCCTCGAGATATTTGGGGAATAGATTTTGAGAAGAGAGGTAGAGCTTATAAAAATTTACAGTGGAGGTTTCCGAGGCACTATTTTTCTCTCTTCTTCTGCTCGTACTTTTATTATTCCGAGGAATATAGCACAGCTTATGCAATAGCATCTTCTTACTGGATACTTAGGTATTATAGCACCTTTCTTCTCCAGCTCCTGAGCCAACTGAGGATCTACTGGAGAATACATTCTAGTAACACATATTGCTTTATCTGCTGGAACAAGTGCTCCACACTGGTCGCATTGTATCCTTCCTACATAACCCTTGTCTCCCTTATGTCTTCCTCTACTCTCTCGTTTTTTAGGCATTGTGCAGTGCCTAAGAAATATCTTCTTAATAAGCTTATAACTGAAATTCTTTAATTGATATCGCCTTAATTAGAAATAACAGGAGTATTTAATACTTTCCGCACTAATCATTTTATATTGGGTACTAAGGGATCGGTGGGGAAGTATGTATTTCATAATTATTATAGGTCCAGCAGGCTCTGGAAAGTCTACTTTAGCTGCATCACTAAATGAATGGATTTCTTCACATGGTATGGACTCCGTTATTATTAATCTAGATCCTGCTGCAGAGAATCTTCAGTACACACCTGATTTTGACATAAGACAATATGTGGATGCGAGAGATATAATGTTTAAATATAGGCTAGGACCAAATGGAGCTCTAATAACAGCTGTTGATACAATAATAAATCACGTTGAGAGCATCAGAGAATTTATTGAGAATAGAAAAGCCAATTACTATCTCATAGATACACCAGGTCAAATGGAGATTTTCGCATTTAGACACACAGGTCCTCTAATACTAGATGAAATAATTGAAGAAAGAAGATCTGTTACACTATTCTTAATAGATGCTGCACTAGCTTCGAGACCCTCATCTTTCGCTTCTCTTCTATTTCTTGCCGTATCAACTTATATGAGGATTAAGAGACCTCAAATAGGTGTTCTATCGAAAATAGATCTCTATCCAGAGGAGCAAGTGGAGAGGATAATGAGCTGGATCGAAGATCCTTACCAACTTCTCACAGATATAAGAGAGGAGAGTAGTGGTCTCGTAGAGGACATAGCTTCAACACTTATTGAGGCTGGAGCTCAATCTCTAGAGCTAGTGCCTGTTTCATCAATAACGTGGAAAGGTCTTGATGAATTATATGCTACAATACAGAGAGTCATTGCTGGCGGAGAAGATTATTTTACTGAAGAACCTTCAGAGATATATTAGAGAAAAAATTTTAATGTATTTTCAGATCAAAAATTAGCATTCATATTCATCAGGTACCTTAGCTCTAAAATACTTACCTGTGTCAGGGCTCTTAAATAACCCTAATTTAACAGCCTTTCTTCCTCGGGGACCAACAGTCCATACCTTTATTGGAGCTAACTCAACTTCTTTTCCGGTTGTTTTATCAACTACTTTAACAGGTTTACATGTCATATACTCACCCAACAAGATATTATTAATGTATCCTATTTATAAATTACTTAATAGATCAGATTTATACATAGTATTCATGTTTATATAGACATTTAAAAAGATAATAGATTAAAAACAGATTATCTCTTTCTTCTACCGGTTCTTCTAGCGGATATGTGTCCCACCTTTCTTCCTGGAGGAGCTCTTCTAGATACCGTAGTCGGATGAGAAGGTCTCTGATGGGAACCTCCACCAAATTTATGGGAAACAGCGTTCATAGCAACACCTCTCACCCTAGGCCATTTCCTTGCCTTAACCCTCCACTTGTAGTAGCTGGCTCCTGCTTTTAAGAGCGGCTTCTCTATTCTTCCTGCTCCAGCTGGTACACCTATTGTGGCTCTTGCGTCAATAGATACCTCCTTAGTTTTTCCGCTAGGTAATTGAATAATAACCTTGTCTTCGGATTTACCTATAATAATGGCGTAGCTACCAGCTGTTCTAGCTAATCTTCCACCGTCTCTAGGTAGAATCTCTATATTGGATACTTTGGTACCCTCCGGGATTGATTTAAGTGGTAATATGCTTCCAGGCGTTACAGGAGCTTTCTCACCAATAAAAATTTTAGATCCCACCGAAAGACCTTCTACAGCGATATTATAAAACTCAGTACCGTTCTCTAGCACGATATGTGCGAGAGGTGTCCATCTACCCGGGTCATGAACTATTTCTTTCACATATCCGATCACGTACCCTTGCTCTGGTGGTATCTCTAGATCAGCTGGATATCTGGCTGGAGCAACTCTTAGATGAGAGGGAGATCTGAATGTAGGAGATCCTTTACCAGCTCTCTGCTGTAGAATCCTCTTACCCATATAACCACCCTCACAGGACGCCTAGCTTCGTAGCTATGTCACTCGCCTTATATTCTTTCTTAAGTCTTACAAAAGCTTTTTTCTCACCTGTTCTCGTGATCAGAGTTCTGACATTATCTACTTTAACATTAAATATCTTCTCAATAGCTTCCTTAATAATTTTTTTATTAGCTTTTCTATCAACTATTAGAGTTATTGTATTTTCTTTCTCAATAAGTGAGAGTGCTTTCTCAGAAGCAACAGGTCTTATTATAACTGATAGGTACTCAGTAGAGCTCATAACGTAACCACCTCATATTTCTGTGCTAAATTTCTCAAAGCTGAGGCAGTTATTATAGTTAATCTACCAGGTACACCACCTGGGGCTAAATACAGGATCCCTAAACCACCTGGCCATATAACATCAACACCTGGTAGATTTCTGAAGGCTTTAACGGCTGGGGCACTAGGTGATGATAAAATTAGCAGGAAACTCTTCGGTGAGACATATCTTCTACCTCTCCTTTTTCCTTTTCCAGCTCTTATCCTAGTTCTCTCCTGAACCCTCTCAACATCATTCCACAAACCTATTTTCACAAGGAATTCCTTAGCCTGCAAGACACTGCTAATTTTCTCTAGATCATCTGTGACAACTATAGGGAGCTCCTTAATATTCTCGGGAATCACGTGACCTCTTTCTCTAACAAGATCCATTCTTCTGGTAGCAGCTAGAGCTGATATAATAGCTAATATCCTCTCTTTTTTATTGATTTCTTCCTCAACAACTTTATCAACAACAGGTGGATGAGTTCTCCTACCACCTCTAGTCATTGGAGCAAAAACAGCTCTCCCATTATCAAGTCTAGGAACCCTAGCAACACTGTACCCAATACCCCAACTCTCACCTACTCTTCTTTTACCCGCAAGAGGATCTCTGCCCTGAGGCTGTATTCTGCTCGTGAGGGCTGCTAGAAAAGCTCTTCTTACTAAATCAATCCTTACTGGAGCACCGAAAAATAGAGGTAGTAATATTCTCTCCACAGACTCTCCTTGGAGATTATATACCGGAACCTCACCGGGGTTCTCTACATATATAAGCTTTATTTTCTTACTCATAAACATCCCTCACACTTTTGATTCTAGAGATAAGTAAACTATCTTAGGGGCGACTTCAGGAATTATTCTAGGTGGCCTAATCGGGTATCTCAGTACAATAGGTCTCTTGGGAGGTCCCTGCACTGTGCCTATTAAAGCTATATATTCACTCTTGACTAAGCCATAGTGCGGAAATCCGCCTTTCGGATTTATCTTCGATGGATCATTACTTATCATCAATACTCTGAGATTATACTGAGTTCTCCTATGATAACCCATCTGACCTGGTTGTGGAGCCTCTGAAACAGCTCCGTAAGCGGGGCTTCGAGCACCTATTCTTCTAGAACCTTTTCTATGTTTATGCCATCTAGGTAGCTCCCTCACACCAAATCTCTTTATAACTCCCTGGAAACCTTTTCCTTTAGTTACACCAATTGCGTCAACAAATGAGCCTTCTCTGAAAATCTGCGAGATCGATACTTGTGTTCCAAGAATCTTTCTCACATATTCAATTTTATCTGAGGTGTCTTTACCGCCTCCCACAACTATCTCTAAAAGATCTGGTTTCTTCTTCTCCAGGCCTCCAGCCAGTTTTGGTTGAGTAGCTGCTATAATAGATATTCTAACTATCTCCTCCAGCTTCTCCTCAGCTACCTTAAATATTTTGTCTATATCATTAGGTTTGAATGTAGCTATTTTTCTATGGATCTCTAGTTCCTTAGGAGGCTCGATCCAAGCCTCTGTAAGAGTTTTTAAGTCATTATTAGAGCCGTAGACATAGAATCTTGTTGCCAAAGGCATCATCGGCGGTGTTTCTATAATTGTTACTGGGACAGAAATCTCTCTGCCATAAGTCGGACTTCCCTCACGATCATCTATTATAATAGCGTGTGTCATACCTACTTTATAGCCTAGAAACGCTAGAAGACGTGGTGTTTCAGAAACTATAAGAGGCCAGGATTTTATTCTGGGAACTATTCTCGAAGCTCTTTTCCTAGGTCTAACGCCTAGACTTCCTCTTCTAGGAGCACTCTGTTTCCTCCTAGCCATTTAATACTCCTCAACACTGGGTTATATATCTGTATCAAGCTTATAATTTTTTTGAAACATATATTGCGTTATTGATTAATGAAAGTGTTATATATAGTGCTTCATATGTTCTTATACTTCTCACTCCCTGAAGAGGTGCTGTATTAATTACTAAACTAGCTTCCTTACCAATATCCCAACCCTCTATATCTGCTATCTCGTCAGGATCTCTGGTCGGTGAGCCGAAAACTATGGATAGATCTCCTCGATCATATAACTCAATAAGTTTCTTAACTACTCTATCATCTAAATACTCACCTTTTCTTGAAGATATAATTATAAGATTCTTAAATTTTCTGAGAGATTCTCTAAGATTTTTAGAAACTGAGACTTGGAAAATCCAATAAAATCTCTTCATAAATTCTTCTCGTGGAGTAATAGAAACAATATTATTGTTCTCCACCTCGATCACTACTCTATCACCTTTTCTAATATTTCTCAAGTTCTCTCTATCGAGATATGCATGTATCATATCGCCCAAGCCAGCTTCTAAGTAGATGATGTCTTTTTGTAAATCAATTACAAGAGCCTCTCTAAAATGTCTCCGAGAAAGTATCTCGTGAGATGGTTGATTAGGTGTTGCTAGAGGTGGTAACACGCCAACTCCTCTAAGATCTTTGTCGAGAGACACTAGATATTTTCGTAAGTAGCTTGGTGTAATCATATACTCAAGAATCTTCTTTATAAAAAGAGCTTCCTCAAGACTAGAGTCGGGATCTACGTATATATCGATAACATCGACCCTAAATATCCCGCAAGCTCTTCCCAAGAGACCTACTATAAATGTTTTCTTCAGAACACCCTTCTCAACATTAACGACCGACGAAGGTACGTGAACCACAATTCTAGAGGTCCTCTTCGGGGGCGGGTAAATTACCACTTCTTTTCCTAAAGGATCTTTTGAAAATAAGCTCATAGCTAAGTTTGCTCCCTAATAAATTTAATAACTTCGAAAAATCTATTTTTGAAATGATAAAGTTGAAAGAGATACTATCTGAATGCAGAGACCTGGATCCAAGAGCATGCGTATGTAAAGCTCAGGAAAAGATCAAGAGTCCCTCGATAGGATGTAGAGGAGAAGAAGTATGCTACGTATGTTGGAGATGTGGAAGATATTTTGGGTATAGTCTATTGATTCTTTCAGAAAGATTAGTATGCCCATGCTGTGGATATCCCATAGTCGCTAAAGCAAGACAAGCTACTGGAAGAGCGGTAAGATCTTATTAAAATTAATTAGAGTCCTAGTAAACTCATGAAAGTTTTGAGGAGCCTGATCCGGTCATTGATTTATAATAATTCTCATCGGGGGGTGGGTACCGGACCAGGCCCCCATTATATAATATATAAGGAAAAAGGTATAAATATTTGTTTAATTGAGACTCTTAATTGAAAAACATCTATGTATCTACTTTAGGAAGCAAAAAATTTTTAATATATTTACAACAGATTTTATATCAGAGATCTGTCAACAGATCTTTTTTCGACCTTCTCAGCTTTCAAGGCTTTTACTATGAAATCAAAGGCTCTCTCAGGATCTGTGTGAGCACCACAGGAATATACGTCTACGGTAGCGTACTGATACTCAGGCCATGTATGTATAGATATGTGGCTCTCTAACACTATACCTATCACAGACACTCCTAAACCTATTTTCCAAGATTTTATTTCTAAAAGATTCATGTTTCCAATTACAGAAGCTTCTTTAACTATATTCTCTAGAAACACAGGATCTGATAATAGATCAGGATCGCATCCATAGAGATCTCCAAATACATGCTTTCCAACTACTCTAGGTTCCTTGATCATCTCTTCTCTTAATGTACTCCTTATATTTGTTGCAGATCTTTGCAGAACTTGAGTCATCACCACCCACCCCCCTCACCCCACAGTAAATACTCATTAAAAAATTTTTAAGCTTTACCCCTGATCATCGTAAATTATTAAATTAATTATGATGTCGTAATCCGAGAAGCAGTAAATAGTTTTTATTGAATAATAGCTCATGACTATATTTCCAGAATATCAGTAATTAAAATAGAGATAAAACCTATGCACATGGGTGATAAAGAGATATATTCGCCTCATAAAAAAATAAGGATTCCTAAGAATTCGAGGGACATTATTCGTGTAATAGATTTGGAAGAGATTATTGGTATAAGTAAACTAAATGCAACGATTCATAGCTTAAAACAAGAGTTACTAAAGAGAATTACTCTATGCATAGACCACATCATATTTGAAAGAGGCAGTTTACTTATCTCAATAATTTTCCTAGATAAAATAAGTGGGTTAATAATAGATCTATGGAGATATGAGATAAATGATCTGAGGCATATGCAAGAGATAGTTAATAAAGCACTAGAATATTTTAATGAGATAAGAGAAAACATTAATAGAAACATCTCGTTTTTCATATTTATAGAATTGATTCCTGAGAAAGTTATTTTTCAAGGCATTTACTACACAAGAGATTTATTAGGAAATGAACAGGATCTGGCATTATTAGAGATTTTCAAGAAAAATGTTAATGAGAGCTCAAGTAAATTTTTACTAGATAAGAGATCTAGTAAAGTCATTGAATATTATATTCATCCCGAGCTTGCAGATATTATAAATAGAGAAAATATTGATCCTAGAAGATGCGTAGAGAAGATTCACGAATCTATTAATAACATCTTAGTAGAAGAGGGTATACGAGAAGACATAATAACACTATTAAGCGTGAGTAAGAGATGTCATGTGTATACTTCTCTCATTTTACAAATGGATTAATGAACTAAGACATTATTGAATTTTTCGCATCTTAAAATATCATAATGGTCACAATAGAATCTTTTTCCCACACAATCTAATTCACTCTGAGGTTAGTACCATATCTTCACTGACTCTTCAAGTATGACGCTTCTCAGCATTTAATTCTCTCCATCTTTATACACTTAAATAGATCTTCATTTATTTTATTTATAACATCAATTACATTACTAAAAACTTTACCTATGAGAGAACTATGCTCTGAGACGCCCTCTATCTTTCTCAGATCTATATTTCTAGAAATATTCTGTAATTTGATTATTACTAGGTAAGGCATTAAACTTATTTCGTATCCTCTACTATAGATCTTTAATTCGTTCTCCCGAAGATTAAATGATAATCCTCTTCCAAGAGTTAATTTATTTAATACAATAACATCTGGTGTTCTAACTAAAACAAGTTTTTTGTTACAGAGGAAATTAATATTTCCTAAAGTCTTTGTCTCACCTATGCAAGATATTTTCTCGGAGATATCTAATGCTCCTGATATTATTTCCTTGAATATGCCTACGACTTGAGCATCAGATCTTCTTAAACTAGATAAGTCTATTTTCTCAAGAGCTTCTCTTATCTCGGAGACGATCTTTACTACTTCTCTCAACTATCTATACCCTAATCTTAATATCAAAAGAATTTATAAGTAGATACTCAATAAAACAGATCTAGGTCTTAGACTGAATACTTTTCTCGCTATCTTTCTTATCTAAGCTTGGAAAACTGTTTCTTAATCTTTCCTCAGCCACTACATAAGCTTCCTCAAGTATCTTTTTAGCCTCAGCTGATGCGGAGGGACTATATTCCAGAGAAGAGGCTATGTTGTTTTCTCTAAGATCATTGACCACGTCTCTGAGCGTTTCCTCTAAGCTGATGAACCCGTACTCCATACTAGGAGCAATACTCCTAGAAATATTTCTTAATTCTCTGACTAACTCGATTATTTGTGGGAAATCTTTGGTTATGCTACCTAGGAATAGTATATTCTCGATTCTTAGCGAGAGGTTCTCTAAAACCACATGAAACGCTAAGAGATGCTTCTTTATATCTCTTATTTGAGCAATTTCGGAAGCTATTATATTAGCTCTTATCTTGTCTCCTGATTCCATTACTGAAACTAATTTATCGAAAAGGATCTTTTCCCTATCTTCTAAGATGTGTAGCTGGTGATCTATTTTAGCTAATAATTGTTTTATTCTTATATTAGCCACGGATAGTTTATCTCTAATATTTCTTCTTCCTTTGAATATATCTATTAATCCTTGATCCATTTTATCGCCTCTGAAGAATATGCTTATACTAAATATGCTTAAAAACTAATGCCTGGATCATGTTTAGTTAATTATGAGTAATCAATGGGATCATTCATATTATTCTTAATATTTACAACATGGAATTTAGTGTTAATTATTTCTTTTTTAACATGCTTTTATTTTTTGATTTAAAAAAATAAATTGGGAGGATATTTGGTAGATATATCAAGTCTCCCTCGATGCAGACTCCCATCAGGTAAAGAGGTTAGTATTATAGATGTTCTTAAATTCTTCTTTGATTTTAACGAAACAGATGTAATTGTCTTACTCAGGATCCTCTCCGCAGGTTCTAGAACACTAGAGGATTTAGCGAGAGAAACACATATGAGTAAAGCTAGTGTGAGTAGAAGTATATCTAAACTATATTCACTGGGATTTGTGTCTCGAGAAAAAGTTATTGATAAAGTAAGCAAAGGAAGACCTAAGTATGTTTATAGAGTTGATAGAGAAGGAGCTCTCAAAAGAATATTCGAGAACATAGAAATGTGTAATAACGTTGCTAAATCTGTCTTTGAGAAGGTTCTCACTATAAAACCGGAATCTGTGTAGGAGCTATCACAGTAGATATTTTAATTAGTCTCTGTACATAGATGAAGATATTGTGTGGAGATTGTGAAAGAGATTTGTTTGTTCGATATAGATGGAGTGTTATTTGATGTATCTGAAAGATATTTAAGAGCTTTAACAGCTGACCCTAAGAGAGGAGATACTTTTTGGAACATTTTCTTTTCGGAAGATCTATTAGTACTTGATAAACCACTAGAAAAAGGTGTAGAGAACCTTCGGAAGTGTTTAGAGAAGAATTATGATATTATCATAGTTAGTGGTAGACCAGAGAGGCTTAGAGAAGCAACTCTTAAACAATTAATGAATATAGGATTACTTGAGAATAAAGATTTCAAAAAACTGATCCTTAGAAGAAATAATGATATAAGAAAATCATATGTGTTTAAGATAGAGATTGTTAAAGAATTAACCAAGAGATACGTGATAAAAGAGATACATGATGACGACTTAGAATTTCTTCGGAGAGTATCTCATATAGCACTTAACTCAGTATTATTCTACTATGAAAACTCATGTGTAAAGATCCTCAAGAAACTAAATTATTTCTAGAAAACCTGCTTTAATCTTTCAGCTATGAATAAACCTGCTTCTAGATCTCCGTATGAGGATATGTAAAGGATCTTGTTCTCTATTAAATCTTCTACTTCTGTTAATAGATCTATTACGTGAGACACAAAGTCTTCTAAAATACTTCTTCTATCATTGTTTTTAAGCGATCTAATTAATCTCTCAGGTATTTTGACACCAGATCTCTCTCTGAGAAATTTTAAGGTCTTCTCATCTAGAATAGGACTTACAGCAACTATTATATCTAGATCCCGAGGCTCTAACCATAGGATCCTGTTTATGTAGGAGAATAATTTCTCTAAAGTCTCTTTATTAAAGATAGGTTGTGTGATGAAGAAATATGCTCCGGCCTCCAACTTCACTTTTATTTTATAAATCTCCGGTTCTAACGGATCAAGATAGGGATTTAAGGAGCCTCCAACAAGGATCTTGTTTTTACCAGAATATACTCTCCTTCCAGCATAATCTCTTCCGAGATCATTTATTAGTCTAATTAAATATATGATCCTTGGGGAGTCAAGATCCCACACACCATAAGATCTCTTCTCGTGAAATTTTAGATCTCCTGTGGTAGCCACTATGGTATCTATACCAGTGCTTAGTGCAGCTAGTATGTGAGAAACCAAACCATCTCTGTCATAGTCTCTCCCAGTTATTTGAATACCTATTTTTTTATCTGGATAGAGCTTCTTAGCGATTGAGGCGAGAGCCAAAGGGTCTGCCAGAGGTCTTCCACCAGGGTTCTGAACGATGTCTAGACCTTCGTAGAATCCAAAGATCTGTTTCAGATCATTCTCTAGCATCTCGAGATCAAGATCTTTTTTAGGGACATATTCATAGATGAGAAAAACCTTATTTCTTGAGTAGATATAGTCTCTTAATCTTCCTCTAGGAGGCTTATAGTCTCTTATTTTAAACATGGAGTCTAGCTTTAATTTAAATAATTCTTTCTCTTTGCCGAATTCTCTTAATCTATTAAAAGCCTCAATCCAAACACATCCAAGTCTAAGATCCTCACACAGTTCCTTATGATACCCCCCACAAGGTCCATTAAGCATTTTCTTCGGGCAGCCAGTTTTCAAAATAATACACTAAACATTAATTCCTAAATAGAGAGATTAAAGATTATATTTGAGTATTCTACTACCAATATTAAGTGAGGAATGAGGAATCAAGTAGTGATAATAGGAGGAGGATTTTCAGGATTAGTGAATGCTTTTTTATTAGGAGACACAGATCTGTTTGAAGAACACAGCTCGGTAGGGTACCCTAGTCACTGTACTGGTTTGGTTAGCCTGAGATTTATTAAGATGTTAGGTGATATAGCTGAGGAGAATATTCTTAATGAGTATAGAAGCATAGTTGTGAAAGATCTTGATAACAAAGATCTTTTTGTATTGAGGGTAGGAAAGATCTTTAGACTTGATCGTGAGAAATTAGAAAAGGATCTTCTTAAGGAAGCAGTTGATAAAGGTTCAAGAGCTTATCTGCAGAGAAAAATTGTTGAATTCTACCGCGACAAAAAAGATGTTTGTCTAAAGATTCGTGGGAAAAATTTATTCGAAACTAAATGTTATAATAAGAATGATCTTCTGATACTAGCAGACGGAGTCTTAGGAGATCTCTCTAAAATATTTATAAAAAAAGATAGGAAAGATCTTATAGTAGGTACGCAAGTATTAGCTCATATAGATCCTAGGGAAATAGATCTCGAGAACATACTAGTTTTTGTTAATAAGGATCTTTTTCCAAGATTTTTCGGATGGTTTGTACCTATATCCTCGAGAGAGGCTATTATTGGTGGAGGATTTACACTTAACTCAAGAGCAAGCATATTTCTGAAATACTTTCTTCATAGATTAAAGAAGATAGGTTTATTCGCAGATTTCACAATTAAGAAGATTTACGGTGGACTTATTACAAGATCTCTATCATTACATCATGTCTTCAGCAATATAGTTGTTGCAGGAGACGCAGCGGGTCTAACAAAATCTTTCTCAGGTGGAGGTCTTTTCCCATCACTTTATCAAGCTATTGTAATAAAAGAATCTTTTAAAAAAATCTCTGAGGTAGTGGAGTTCAAGAATAGATACATTAGATACATGAAGAGGTTTTTAACAGAACTAGCTACACAAAAACTCTTAACAGATCAAATAATTAATTTAGGAATAGAGAATTTCGCGAGAATAATATCACAAATGTCAGATAGCATCTACATAGATTACGATTATCACGCGAGTATACTTAGGAACGGAATAAAAATTTCAAAGATTCTCTTTAAATAATTCTATTTACAAGTTATGTTGCTATAGATTAGCGTTGATACAGTGATTAATTAATTAGTGTTATATTTCTATTTAAGTTTTTTCGTATTCTGATATAAATTCTTCTGCGGATTCTCCCTCACTGATTTGTTTTCCCCACTTCTCATACTGTTTTACTATGATCCATATTCTCACAATCCTGCTATAATCAATACATTCAGTCTCTATCTCTCTCCCATCCTTAGTCACAGCTAGGATCTTTGATTTCCTAATTTTATTATCTCTATTGCAATCCTCTAAAGAAACTTTCTCTATTAATCCATTAATAGCTAATCCCTCTAGATCTAAGTAGTGAACTTTTTCTCTCAATATTAGCAACCCGAGATATTAAAGAACAGATACCTTTATAAACTCTCTAAACCATTAAAATAAAGCCTGGGTTTTGAGAAATATGATGTTTTGTCCTAGATGTGGAGGATTAATGGTTCCTCAGACTGTAGGAGGAAAAAAGATATTTAAATGCACCAAATGTGGTTATGAGATAGAGGCTTCTCACGATGCTGTTCAGAGTTATGCTACTACTAGTAGGATCTCTGCAGAAACTAAAGTTAAGACCTCAAAAGTTAGTGAGTCCTCTTCTAAGATATCTAGATCTCTGGAGGAGATTGAGCAAGAAAAAGAGGAGTTTTATGAGATCTTCTTAGATTTAGCTGGAGAAGAAGGTGAGGAGAAAGAATCTTCTGAAGAATAAGATTGCGCTGAGTTAAGTAGTGAAAAGTTACTTCTACAGCAATTTAATTTCTTTAGTTATATAAGACTTAACTCGTAACTTATGAACTTTACTAATAGATAAGATAATAAGATATTTCTACTAAAGAGATCTTATTACGGACTCTAATTATTTTGTTATTGAGAGACTTAATTATACGGTGATGATGTTGAGAAAAATTTTATTTATTTCAAAAATTTTCTTAATATTAATAGTACTAACTCAACTCAATAGTCTATTGGTGTATGCGCAAACTATTAATAATAATGATCTGCCTAATAACTACTATTTCGTGCTGAAGCTCGGTGAGGAAAGAAATGGTTTATTAAGGATCTTAGTTAGTAGTGATAGAAATGTAGAAGATCTTCAGAAAAAACTCAGCGATGCCCATATAAAGATCCTGGGTAGATTAGATCTTGTAAACACGTTAGTGATAGAGATCTCTCCTGATAATATCTCCTTATTAAAGAATTTAGATAGAGACATAAAGGTTTATCCAGATTTAAAGATAAGATTACTTGATGAGTCTCGAGGATCATTAAAATCACTATTTAATAGCTACTTATTATCTTCTGAAATCTCTTTAGAACAATCAACTTTAGGTGATTTTTCGTATACCCCAAACGCAAGCAGATTTATTGTACAAGCCCCTATTATGTGGGACCTGGGGTTTACTGGTAGAGGTATTAAGGTAGCAGTTATAGACACTGGTATTCAACATGATCATCCTTGGCTTCTCAGAAGTGATAATACTAGTGTTGTAGTATATCACTACGACGTAACTAATGACACTTTAGAATACTGTGAGGCTCATGGAACCCATGTGGCGGGGATCATAGCAGCTCAGTATACGGCTTATCAAAAAATAGGTATAGGAGCAAACTTCACATACCCAGGAGTTGCTCCTGGAGTATCTATATACGATATTAAAGTTTTTAATAGTTCATACTACGGATGTCAATATACTAGATCAAGTTGGATTATAGCTGGTATCGAAAAAGCTTTGCTCGGACCAGATGGAAAACCAAATACAGGTGATGAAGCAGATATCATAAGTATGAGTCTTGGGATGATCGTCGAGCCTTATCTAGCTCCATATCTAATGAATCATCCATTGCTACAAGCTATATCAAAAGCTGTTTCAGCAGGAAAATTAGTTGTTGTAGCGGCAGGAAATGCAGGTCCAGGTGGGTACACAGCGAATCTTATGTGCTATGTAGAGGGTGTTGTTTGCGTAGCCGCTGCCGCCGATCAATGGAGTACTGATTTGAGTATGCTCTTTACGGCGTTCTTTAGTTCAAGAGGTCCTCTTGCTTGGGGTTCTACTCCTCTAATGATCTCTGCCCCGGGCGTTTTTGTGATATCATCGATTCCAACGAATTATCGTTCCCCTTATGTCGCTGCGGCTATGAGTGGTACCTCAATGGCTACTCCACATGTCTCTGGTGTATTGGCGTTGCTTAAAGAAGCTCTTCCACAGGCCTCCTCTAAAGAACTTATAACAAGGATCATGAACACAGGATATTTATACAAGAACAAAGGCCTCTACGCAAACTATTATCCATGGAATAGATACTTAGTGTCTCCAAGTTATTCTCTTCTGAATATAGGAGATCCCTACAAAGACCCTCAGCCAATGGTTGAGGGCTTAGGTCTAGCAAGGGCATACGATGCATACAAAGCAAAGATTCTGGTTTACTTCGATAATAACTATCCTATTAAAAGTATTTATGTGAATCCTGGCGATATATTCAGAGACAGGATTTATGTAAAGAATCTAATCTCCACTCCACAGAGACTTTATGTCGAGATCGTAGGTTTCGAGAACTACGGGTCAGGATCTAGTATAAAACCATATATTGAGACACCATCAGATGTGATAGTATCTCCTAACTCAGTGGCTTCGATAGATCTCACTATTAAGATCCCGAATAATATTCAGCCAGGAACGTACTCCGGCTATATCATCTTTAGAGCATCTGCGGAAGGTGAGGAGATGATCTATAAAGTCGCTATTACAGTAAATATTCCCGTAAAACTAGACCAGAGATACGATGTATATAAAGTGTTCTCATCAATAGCAGGATTAACCGCTATAGCCTCAGCGTATTTCGGTCCGGGGTTTCCTGAGTGGATAGCTTTATTTATTAACGTATCAACTCTTCCAGCAACTTCTCTCTTATTGTCTATGAGATCTGTTAATTCTTTAGTTAGTCTTCATATGGATGAGATACTAATGATCTCTCCCGGGGAAGAATTCCAGAATCTTTACCTAGGAAATATCATATTAAGAAGTAGAGGACTACATATATTGGTTATTGGATGGTGGTTTGGTGCATCAGATATTGGAGAGATAGAATTCACATTATACAGCTCAGGAATATCTCGTGAACAGGTAGTAGATGTGGTTAGTAACATAACTAGTTATAATATCTCTAACATAATTTCTGAGTTAAGGACTCTCTCTAGTAGATTAAGTGATCTAGAAAATAATATTACCTTACATAACACAACCCTCCAAGGCATCTATAGTGATCTATTATTAACAAATCTCTCAATCAAGAATCTCAGCATATCTCTAGATGAGGTATCTAAGAGAATTAGTTTAATAGATCAGATGTTAAATTCAATAAATCAAGATCTGCCTCTTCTAAAGGATCAAATTAGTAAGATGAGCTTACAGATACAGGATCTTTATAATAAATATAGCGACGCTTACAGAGTTCTAGAGAGACATAGTGTCTCAATAAATAATCTAGGATCTCAATTAGCGAATCTATCTACGGAGTATAAAGAGAGTAGAGGCTTCTATGATGAGAGATTAAACAATATCGAAAAAACTCTTTCAATAACCCAGATGATTTTAGTAGCTACACTCATTTTATCTATAGGTGCTCTAATGTTAGCAGTAGTCTCTATGCGAAGAAGATAATGAAAATAATTTTTATTTTTTCTCTAATTGATTAGAAAGGTGATAAAATGCCTATAGAGATCAAGAGTTTAGAAGAGTTTATTCAAGTTGCCTCTAGAGCAATTGAGTGTAGAGTAGTTAGAGGAGGAAATAAAAAAATTCCAAAGATAAAGGCTAGAACCAGAAGATACCTATACACCTATGTTTTAAAAGAAAATGAGAATATCGATGATATCATTAACAAGATCAGAGATGTATGTAAAAATATTGTTGAGATAGGATCTGAGGCTAAAGAGTAAGAGAGGAATATTATTTGAAATTATGTTGGTTCAAGAGAATCTATAATGATTTTAAACAGAATCTAGTGTGGAACATGATCTATAATCTAAGGATCAGGGAGCTCCCAGCATATAGAGATGAGCAACCGATCTATGTAAGACTAGAACATAAACTGATTATTGAAGACACGAAACTCTTTCTCTATGTTTCTATGCCAGAGGGCTTTTATATAAATAAACAATACATAGGTTCCGTAGATGATGTGGACACAGGGGATCTTTTATTGAATCTTATTTATGCTTATGTGAAGAGTTATGTTGAGAGAGCAAGATCGCTAGGTGAAGTTGTTGAGTATTTAGATCCTAAGAGAACATATGATAAGGTGAGAGAATTATTGCTAGCACTAGATCCTCCTGTCTACGCCGGTTTTGTCGAGACAGTTATTTTAGGAGAGGACTACTCACTTTATTCACAGATAACTCTTCATATAAACTGGAGCTATATTCTTGAGTTTGGTTAAAAATAATCATAATGCTTTTAATCAAGAAAAATATTGTTAATTGGGTCCCAAATGCCTCGTGTAGTAAGAGTTGTTTTAGATGATGCAAAACATCATCCGCAACATAAGGAGTTTAATGAGTTAGCTAAGTGGTTAGCTGATCTATTAAAAGTTGAGCTAAAAATAATTGAGGAGGACTATGTATATGTCAATGAGCACGGTGAGAAAGATGAATTCGGTTTTGGGTGGCTCCCTCAACTCTTCATAGAAACAGATAGCGGAGAAGTTATTCCTGTACTAACCAAGATACCTTTCGATCCCATTACATTAAAACCGGATCTTAATGAGGCTAAGAAACAAATTGAGAAAATGCTTAGAGAGAAAGAATTGCTTTAATAAGAAAGTTTCTATTTAAAAATAAAACCTTTATATCTTTAATGAATTATTTAGTTGGTGTATCAATATTTGTGCTGAGGATCTACAATACTCTATCTAGGAGAATAGAGGAATTTAAGAGCTCTGAGGAGGGCATAGTTAAAGCATATTTCTGTGGACCCACGCCTTATGACCACACACATGTTGGACACGCCAGAGCTTATGTAGCATTCGATTTTTTGAAGAGACATATAATCTCTAAAGGATATAACTTTGTTCATGTTCAGAATATAACTGATATAGATGACAAGATCATTAATAGAGCGAGAGAGGAGAGCAAGAGCTGGAGAGAGATAGCAGACTACTATACGAAAGAGTACTTAGAAGTCTTGAAGGAATTGAATATAAGAATAGATTTTCACCCAAGAGTCACAGATCATATAAGTGATATAATAGAATTTATTCAGACACTCATAGAGAAAGGACACGCATATGTTGCTCCTAGTGGTTCTGTATACTTTGATGTGTCTACATACAAGGACTATGGGAGATTAAGTGGAAGAGCCTTTCAAGAGGAGTGGAGACAAGAAGAGGAGTTCTTAGCAGAGAAAAAGAATCCTTATGATTTCGCGTTATGGAAAGCAGCTAAACCAGGAGAGCCATACTGGGAGTCTCCCTGGGGCAAAGGAAGACCAGGGTGGCATATCGAGTGTAGTGTTATGAGCTCGAAGTACCTGGGGTCGGAGATTGATATTCACGGCGGCGGTCAAGATCTTATATTTCCTCACCACGAGAATGAGAGGGCTCAGAGCGAGAGCTACTTTGGAAAATCTCCATGGGTGAGGTACTGGGTTCATATAGGATATTTAACAATTTCAGGAGAAAAAATGAGTAAGAGTCTTGGTAATATAATTCTATTAAGAGAGGCGCTTCAGAAATGGGGATCTCCGGTGATCAGGCTATGGATCTTTTCTGCTCATTATAGAAAAACACTCGATTATAAAGAAGAGTCTCTTGAGCAAGCAAGAAATCTCTACAAAAAAATAAGAGAGATCAGAGATCTATTAATCAGAATAGTCAGAGACAGACCTCTGGAACACTCATTGAATAATAAAGATCTTGTTTTATGGAGATCTATTGATCGCTTATGGATAGAGTTTAATGAAGCCCTTGATAATGATTTAAACACCCCAGAAGCTATGGTTCACCTTAATAAACTAATATCATTAATATATTCCGAGGTAATAAACAGAGAGTTATCAAGCATTGCTCTTAAGGCTCTAAATATTTTGGAAAAAATGGATCAGGTACTAGGAATCTTACCGGCCAGAGAGGAGTTAAAAATATCTCCTGAGGAAATAGATGAATGGATCAAATTAGTTATAGAGATCAGAAAAAGACTCAGGAAAAAGAGAATCTACGAAGAATCTGACTGGATTAGAGAGGAGTTGCTTAAGAGAGGAGTAAAAGTCTTTGACTCTAAGGAAGATACTCTCTGGATAAGAGAGTAGGGTTATGAAATCTTTAACGATAAAGTATCTAACACATCAGGAACTATAACTTCATAATTTCTCAAAACGTTTCTAAGGTTTCCATCTTTTCTTAAATATTCGCTGAAGCTCTTTATAACACTTTCTTCACCGTGATTGAGTATAATTGTTTTTGGTTTAGGCTCCATAGAGGTTAAGAAAGAGATCAATTGATCGCGATCGCTGTGTCCTGAGAATCCTTCTATACTATGGATCTCCATAGCGACTTTAATAACCTCTATTCTACCGTCTTCGCTATGCATCATAATCTCCTTAGCACCGTCTTTTATTTTTCTGCCAAGTGTTCCTTGAACCTGATAATTAACGAATATTAGAGCATTTAATGGATTAGGTGCTAAGTGTTTAAAATACTCTATTACTGGCCCACCAGTCATCATACCACTCGTAGCCATTATAACGGAGGGTTCCTTAGATCTTATTATCTCCTCTCTCTCACCAGGATCATCTACTCTCACAAATGTTTCATAAGTAAATGGGTTCTCTCCTGTTTTGAATAACTGAAAAGTCTCCTTAGCTAAGAGCTCTGGATAGGCCATGTGAATAGCCGTTACCTCATCAATCATACCCTCGATATAAACTGGTACTTGAGGTAGCTTCTTCTCAAGAAAAGCTTCTCTTAGTACAAGCATGATCTCCTGTGATCTGCCGACACTTAGAGTAGGTATAAGAATCTTCCCTCCTCTTTCAATAGTTCTCTTAATAATTTCTATTAATTTATTCTCGGCCTTCTCTCTAGGGGGTAGAACTGTTGTGCCATAGGTACTCTCTATGATTAAAGCATCTACCCTTGGAAACACTGTATCAGCTTTATCTAACAATCGAGTCTTTTGATACTTCATGTCTCCAGTATAGAGAATATTGTAGTACCCATTTCCTATGTGAAGATGAACCATCGCAGATCCTAGTATGTGTCCTGCGTTATAGAAAGTTAGTTTTATATCTGGTGTTATATCCGTAGTGTCTCCGTATTTAAGAGGTATAGTGTGAAGAACCATTTGCTGAACCTCTCTATGTGTATAAGGCATTGGTTTACCTTCTCTCTTGGCGAGATCTAGTATGTCTAGTTGTAGAAGAGCCATTAAATCTCTGGTGGCTTCGGTTGCGTATACAGGTCCTCTATAGCCGTATTTAAATAGTAGGGGGACTAATCCACAATGATCTATGTGTGCATGAGAAACTATTATAGCATCAATCTCGTCAGGAGATATATCTAGGGCGTCTAGTCTGGGGTACGCATTAGGTGGTCTCTCTACTCCTGGGTTTAAACCGAAGTCTAGTAGAACTTTACTCTCTGTTGTCTCTACTAATATTGCTGATCTACCTACTTCTTTGAAACCTCCTAAGGCGGTTATTTTAACGAATTTGTTTCCTATAACAGATCCTCTGTGAATACTTTCCCCGATGTTTCTCAGGATCCGTAGTCTATAATCACTCTCTTGAAGCATGTAATTCCTTATACCTTCCAATAATTTTGATTCTTGAGGAATTTTTCTAACAACCTTAGGTCTCCAGCCTGTTTCTACGAGTATTTGTTTAAGTGTTTTTCCATCATCACCTATCACTAAACCGGGTTTGGCGGCTTTTATGATTACTTCCCCAAATACATCGTCGAATATAATGTCTTTCTCCTCTACTCCCGCCTCAGGATCCAGTATTTTTAAGATGATTTTTCTAGCTTCCTTAGGATCTTTTCTAGTACTCTCATCTATTTTAATGATCACTCTTTTCTTTATGGTCTTAGCAATGTTTCTCACGAAACCTGTGTTAGTAGCTATAAACTCAGGGTTCTTTACATAAAGAACTATGTAGGGTCCCTCAAACTCTATTTTCCTAAGACCAGCTTCTGCAGGAACGTTACTCATTATGGTCTTTCTTATATTCTCTAATACACGATCCTTCATATTACAATATCGCCTTCAAAATATGCGGTTTTGAATTATATAGGAGGGGGGAACTCGGATAATAAATTAAGTCAAGGGGTAATAAAAGCTTTTTATCCCAGATCTTGTGATAACTACTACATCTACTCCCTCTCCTGTAAACACGTCTCTTTTTATCGCTGAGAACACTGCTTCTTTAGCTATAGCTAGGGCTTTATCAAGATCTAGATCCTCAGAATAGTTACTCTCTAAAACACCTATAGCTACAGGGCTGCCGCTTCCTGTGGCAACATATTTCTCCTCGGTAAGATCTCCGAAAATATTTATTTGATAAAGCCTAGGTTTATTATCTACATCAATACCTCCTAAGAGCAATTGAACTATATAGGGGAGGTACTTGCTTTCATTAAGTATCAACGCTAATAAACTACCCATGGCTCTGAGACTCATTCTTCTACCTGTTCTTATCTGATAGAGTTTATTTTCAGTTCTTAAGTAATTAGCTAGTATCTGAGCATCAGCTACTAGACCCGCAATTGTCATCGCTGTTCTATCATCTATAATCTCAATCTTCTTAACATTTCTATGGGCAACATATATTCCTGACGAAGCTCTTTTATCGGCTGCCAACACAACAAAATCTCTTGTCACAAATCCCACTGTAGTTGTCCCTCTAAGTACTTTCTCTACAAACACGTCTCTTCTCAAGCTAATTCCCTTTCCTACTATCTCATGTATTAGGAAATTTAAAAGATTAAAAGTATCCTAGATATTCTTTACTGGAAGAAAGTGGATTATATATGAGATGATTTATTTGGGATATAAACTACAGGATTTTCATCAAATAGATCTTATGAAGAGAATAGTTATAGGCTCAGGTGTCAGAAAAGATCTTCCGAAGCATTTAAGAGAGTTAGGTGTGAGTGATCCTCTGGTTATCATTAGCGGCGCGACGGAGACCCATAATATTGCTAGAGAGATTGGTGATATTCTCTCCTCAGAGAGATATGAAGTACATATTTTTAAGATTAGTACGTCCTCAGCTGAAGAAGTAGAGAGGTTGCATAATGAGATATCTAAGGATCTAAAGATAGTTAGAGGGGTAATTGGTGTAGGAGGAGGGAAAGCAATTGATTCTGCTAAATATATCGCTTGGAGACTCTCAGCGAATTTTATATCTGTGCCCACAGTACCCTCTCACGACGGCATCGCCTCACCCTTTACTTCTCTGAGAGGATTGCCAACCATAGTTTCAATTAGAACCACTACCCCACTAATGATCTTGGCTGATATGGAGATCATTAGTAGATCACCAAAAAGATATCTTATTGCTGGTGTAGGAGATCTTGTAGGTAAATATACTGCTGTTCTGGATTGGAGGCTAGCTCATAATTTACTAGGTGAATACTATGCAGAATACGCAGCATCGTTAGCTCTTCACAGTGTTAGGCATGTACTATCTTCCTGGGAGAGAATTAGATACGGTACTGTCGAGGGATACAGAATTGTTGTCGAAGGATTGATAAGTAGTGGTGTTGCTATGTGTATAGCAGGCTCCACCAGACCTGCTAGCGGTTCTGAACATTTATTTAGTCACGCGTTAGATAAGATAGCTAATTACCCAGCTTTACACGGTGAGCAAGTAGGTGTAGGAACTATAATGATGTCTTATTTACATGGTAAAAACTGGATGAAAATAAAAAAGATCTTAGAGAAATTAGGTGCACCAACAACTGCGAGAGAACTAGGAGTTTCTGAAGATAAGATTATTGAAGCTCTCGTAATAGCTCATAAGATTAGACCAGATAGATACACAATACTAGGAAGAGATGGCTTATCTAGAGAAGCTGCAGAGAGACTTGCGAGAATTACTGGTGTGATCCCGTAGTAGTTGTGATGCTCTAAATATATTTTTAAGCATATCACTAACATGATTAAGTAGTGGTATTTACAATGGTTACAGTAAGGGATGTTCCGGCAGATCTTTTTATAAGGAGATTAGCAGAGAGACTTAAAAAAGATTATGGCGAAATAATATCTCCACCTTACTGGGCAAATTTTGTGAAGACAGGAGTCCACAAAGAGAAACCTCCTCAAACAAACGACTGGTGGTATGCTAGGGCGGCATCTATACTTAGAAAACTTTATTTAGCAGAAGAGCCCTTAGGTATAGAGACTCTGAGAACCATATATGGAGGTCTTAAGAGAAGAGGGGTTGCACCACCTCATTTTAGAAAAGGTAGTGGAGCTATTATAAGAAATGTTCTTAAGCAATTAGAGAAAGCAGGCTTAGTAAGAAAAATAGCTAGAAGAGGAAGAGTTCTGAGTAGTAAAGGAAGATCATATTTAGACGAGATAGCCTTTGAGGTATTTAGAGAATTGAATAAAGAACGACCAGAGCTTATAAAGTATTACCAAAAATAAAAATTAGGGGTAGAGGGGCTTAAAAATGAGTTATGATGACACAGAATTATATGATGAAGAGTTAGAAGAGATTAAGAGAAGAAGATTAGAGGAGATATATAGACGTAAAGAGGCAGAGAGATTAGAGAAGGAGAGAAAAGCTCAGGAGGAGGCTATTAAAAGAGAGCTTCTCAGAAGAATACTTACTCCAGAGGCTAGGGAGAGATTAGCTAATCTGAGACTTGTTAAACCAGAGCTGGTTGAGGCATTAGAGAATCAATTAATCGCTCTCGCTCAGAGCGGTAAACTAAAGATACCTGTGACAGATGAGGAATTAAAAGAAATTTTATATCAGATCTCTGAGAGAACTAGAAGAGATATTAGAATAACTATTAAAGAGAAGTGATTTCTATGGCTCGTGCTAAGGCTTTAGCAAGGAAACTAAGATTAATAAATAGAGAAAAAAGTAATTCTCCGATACCTATATGGGTTATTGCGAAGACCCTAAGAAAAGTTAAGTATAGACCTAGAATGAGGCATTGGAGAAGAAGTAAGTTGAAAGACGTGTGAGGGTGCAGATCTGTTGGTTACAGAGAAGAATGAAGGTCTCTACATAATACCTCTATCAAGAGTTTATTGGGGTGGTAGTAGAAGAAGTAGAGGTAGGAGAACTGTTAGATTAATTAGAGACTTTATCACCCGACACTTCGGAGCTAAAAGGGTTATTCTTGATGAGAGCATTAGCGAGTATATTTTCTATAGAAAAATTGAGAGGCCACCTCGAAGAATCATAGTTAAGGTATTTAAAATAGATGAGGGAGTTTATAAGGCGACATTAGCTTCTCTAGTCAAGGTACCAAAGTGAAATAAATGAGTTCTTTGAAAGAATTTTTGGTGGAGAAAGCCTCTTTCTATAGAAACCCTAATATAGGGGTTTACATATTTGTTAATAATGAAATCGCCATAGTTCCGCCTGGAACCGAGAGTGATTTGAAGAAGTTGTTAAGAAATGTGCTAAGAATCGAGAAAATTATTGAGACAAAGATCTCTGATACGAATTTAGTCGGTGTCATGATCGGTGGGAATGATAAAGGAATACTGCTACCTAGAACAATAAAAGATGAGGAGTATCAGCTAATCAAGAGGGAATTTAGTGGGAATATAAAGATCCTGGAGACAAGTGCTAACGCTATTGGTAATATTATATTGGCTAATTCAAGAGCAGCTTTAGTGTATAAAGAGGCAGATGCTGAGATTATTAAAACTATTAAGGATATTCTTGAGGTAGAAATTGTTGAGAGAGCAGTTATAGCCGGTATACCTACAATAGGATCGTTAGGGGTAATAACTAATCGAGGAGGTGTAATTCATCCTGACGCATCAAAAAAAGATCTAGATTTTCTCAGAGAGTTCTTCAAGGTACCAGTAGAAGTAGGCACAGTTAATTTCGGTGTTCCTTACGTAAGATCTGGTCTTGTGGCAAATGATAAAGGAGCTATTGTTGGAATTAATACTACGGGACCTGAGATTTTAAGAATTTCAAAAATATTAGGATTTGGGAGTGAATAAAGTGAGTGAGGTAAAGATCTATAGGGTAATAGGTTTAGCTCTCTTTGGACATGATAAGTATCCTGAGTGGAGAAAATTTGTTGTTGAGACTAGGGCTGTGGGAGAAAAAGATGCTTTAGAGAAAATATACTCTCTAATGGGTAGTAGACATAAGCTTAAGAGAAGTCATATAAAGATACTGAAGATAGAGGAGATATCAATTGATGATGTGAGAGATTCTGTTGTTAGAGAATTGTCTCGTGTAGAGGGTTTCGAAGTTGTCTAGTCAGAAAACACCTACCGATGAACAAAAGATACAGGCCTTAGCCATAGAATTGAGTAGAGTCGAAGAATATCTAAGAGCGCTTCAGCAAAACCTAGGTATTCTTCTTCAAGAAATTGAGGAAATCAGTATAGCTAGAGAAGCCTTAGAGGGTCTGAGAAAGTTTCAATCAAATGAGATATTAATGGGGATAGACAGAAGAGGCCATGTATATGTCAAAGGAATGGTTGCTTCTAAAGATAAGGTTCTCGCACATATAGGTGGAGAGTATCTGGCTGAGGTCTCCATAGATGAAGCATTAAAGATCCTAGATAATAAGGAAAGTGATCTAAGGAAATCTCTTGAGGCCTTGAACCAAGAGATTGTTGAGACATCTCGTCTCTATGAGAGACTACAGGCAGCGCTAAGCAATTTATTAACAGAGAGAGATAAGGATAAGAAAGAGTAACAGTAAATATCATTATTATTTTGATGCTATAATTCGTGTTAAGATCTTCCATATACTTATTCTTCAAATTTTCTACAAGACCTTAGTTTCATTTCTAAACTGATCTTGAGATCATTTTAATATTTAAATATTAAAGAATTGTCTAGTTTATTCACACGGTAACCTATTGCTTTTAAGTATTTAATTAAATGTTTAAAATGGAGAACGAATATGGTCTCTAAACTCTTTCTAGCAATTTACACAATTGTGTTAATAGCTATTGGTATAAGTGTAGGTTTACTGATATCAATTTACTACAAGCCACAAGTCTCCCAAATTACTCAAGTTTCTCCAGTATCTACAGTAACCATTACATCTACCCCTACTTTAATTACAACTCTACCGTATCAACAAGAAGAAATGAGGGTCTTATTCATATATGTAGGCCCTATAGGAGATCTGGGTTGGACACATGCACACGATATGGGTAGAGGATACGTGGAGTCTCTGCTTCCGTGGGTGAAAACACGATATTTAGAAAGTGTAGATCCCGCCAAAGCTTTCGATGAAATATCAACACAGATAAGAGTATTTAAGCCACAAATAGTTTTTACAACGAGTTACGATTTCATGGACGCTACTGTGAAAGCGGCGCAAACATATAGAAACGTGATCTTTTTCCACTGTTCAGGAGATAAGAGAGACATTAATCTCGGGACTTATTTCGCAGATCTCTATCAAGCATATTACATCAATGGTTTAATGGCTGGAGCTTTAACAAAAACAGGTAAAATAGGTTATGTGGCAGCTCATTTAATTCCAGAAGTTATTAGACACATAAATGCGTTTACCATAGGAGCTATAGAAACAGGTTCTCAATTAGGTAAGAATATAACTGTGTACGTGATAGAGATAGGCGCATGGTATGATCCTGAAAAAGCTAGAGCTGCCGCATCGGTTTTGGTGGAGAGATATGGTGTCGATGTGTTAGCTTTCACAGAAGACTCGAGCGCTGTAGTTGAGTATGCGGAGAGTCTCTACAAAGCTGGTAAACAAGTTTATGTCTTTGGGCACTATAGCCCAATGTATAGATACGGACCTGACGTGGTTGTCTCTGGCCAATTAGTTAATTGGGGACCTATCTACCTAGATATTATTATGAAGGTTAGGGCGGGTGTCTACAATACAACAAATCTGAAGAATGTTGATTATTGGTGGCTTTTAGCTCAGGGTGCTGTTGATGTAGGTGCTGATTTCGGTATGTTTGTCAATCCTAAGTTTAAGAATACCTTAGAACAGATCTATGTTACAGATAAGGTGGACGGAAAGAAAAAGAGTGTTTATCAACTTACTATTGATAGATATAATGCTATGAAAGAAAGTAACGTAGGATTTGATCCATTTACAGGACCATTATATGATACAGAAGGTAGATTAAGAGTTCCTGAAGGAGTTAGAATGAGGTACCACGATATATGGTATATTGATTGGTTTGTTAGAGGTGTGGTTAATCTAGGTAAAATATAAGATATTAGTTGGAGAGTAGCATTGGAGATTAAACTAGATCAAATAATAAAATTTTTTGGTTCTCTCAAGGTTCTTGATAATGCCTCGATCCATATAAGATCTGGAGAAATAGTTGGTTTACTAGGTGAAAACGGAGCTGGTAAAACTACGTTAATGAATATTTTATATGGATTATATAGACCAGACAAGGGAGTGATCTATGTTAATGGTCATAAAAGATATTACATGGATCCCTTGTACTCAATGAAGCTAGGTATACTCTTTGTTCAGCAATTCCCCAGATTAATAGACTCTATGACTGGTGCTGAGAATTTAAAACTATTATTACGAAGAGATAAGAGAAATATACCAGATCTATTAAGAGAATATGGTGCTAAGTATGATCTGCAGGTAGATTTCAATAAAAAAGTTGCTGAGATGACTATTTTAGAGAGACAGAAACTCTATACATTAATATCAGTAATTTTAGGCGCTAGAGTACTTCTTCTAGATGAGCCTAATATGCTTCTAACCACAGATGAGAGTTTCAGAGAATTTCTTCGCAGATACGCTAGAGAAGGAAACAGTATACTTATAAGTTCTCATAAGATATCTGCTGTAATAGATCTTGTTGACAGGATCTATGTCATGAGAAAAGGTAAAGTTGTAGCTGATATTAGAGACAATATTAGAGAGAGATATGATGAGATCCTAAAGCTAATGTTTGAATACGGAAATAATAGAGATAAAGAATATCATGTAGTAGTAGGTAGTGGCGGTGTTGAGTATGAGGCAAGGGAGAATTTATTTAAGAGAAAGATTCTCGAATTAAAAGATCTTGTTATAACAGAAGAAATTAGGAAAATAAATGTATACGTAAATGATAGAGAGATTGTTTCAGTAATATCCATTGCTGGTAAAGGAGATAAAGAATTATTTGATATATTAGCAGGTTTTAGAAAAAGTATTCGTGGAAAAATAATCTATAAAAATTTTGATATATCTAGCGATCCTCCGTATAGAAGAGTTGTACGTGGAATATTCTTTGTTCCGGATAACAAATTAGATTTGATTTCACCGAGATATAAGATACGAGAAATAATGGGTTTATGGAGTATAAGAAACAATGAGATCAGTAAATGTTTATCTGAGACTTCGGTAATGTATAGATCTCCTGAGGCAAGTGTTTCAGAGCTTTCTGGAGGTAATATAAGTAGGATGATATTAGCTATAATAGCATGTAATAAACCAGATCTAGTCATAGCTCATAATATATTTAGTGGGCTAGACCTTTTAGGATATGAAATAGCTACTAAATTAATAAAGAGATTAAGGACAGCTGGGGTATCTTTTCTACTAATAATGAACGATTATGAAGAGGCGCTCAAGATCTCTGATAGGATCTATGTATTAAGTGAGAGAGGTGCTATAGAGATCAATATAAATGAGGCATATAAAGATCCTTCTGTAATTTGGAGGGAGATGGTCTCATGAGCCTAATATATGTTAGAAGAAAAAGTGATGAGCCTCCAACGATAAAAATAGTGGTTGTTTCATTAGTCGTCTTTATTGTTATTGTTTTCATAGGAGTTTTTTTGCTTATGTTAATAAGTGGTTATGAATTAAGAGATCTGGTTAATATATTCTTTGATTATAGGAACCTGCTTTCTCCAGAGGTCATAAGATACACGATGATAATAGCTTTGTTATCTCTAGCTCTATTAATTAATGTTGCAGGAGGTTTCATTAATCTCGGTGGAGAAGGCCTGATAGCTCTAAGCATGTTAGCCTTTCTTATTGCAAGTATATATAATTTAGGGATCTTAACAGGCTTTATTCTATCTATTCTACTACTGATTGCTTGGGCTTCTATACCTTATTTATCTAAGATCTATTTGGAGAGTAGCGATGTGTTAGTAAGTTTTCTTCAGAATTTTATTGCATTATTTATAATAAATCATATCGTGGCACATGTTTTTAGAGGCGAGCTTGCAAGACCTAGGAGTCCGCCTATTGATCCAAGCATTAATCTTCACTATGTATCTCAGGGGAGTATTCTATATAATTATTTAGGGAGAGTATCTATAGAATCAATTATTATGTTAATAATAGCTATTGTATTTCTGAGTTATCTACTCTCCGAAACTAAGACAGGGTACTCTCTTAGGCTACTGAGTCACTCTATTAAAACAGCTTCTATATCAGGTGTTAATATACCTAGGTCTATTTTCTTGAATCTATTAATAAGTGCGATATTGCTATCATTTGCATCAGCAGAACTACTTCTAGGAGGTGAGAGAAGAATTTTCTATAATGAGAACGCCAAGATAGGTATAGGCTCTATGAGTTTTGGATTAGGATATGTCTCTCTCAGTATAGCTATTCTATCTGTTAGAAAACCTTATATATCACTTCTCTACTCATACATACTAGCTTTAGGGTATATGATGGTGTTTTTATCATATGGTTTTTATAGATTAGTTTTAGGTGTAGCTATAGTGGGTTTATCACTTCTCTCTGTTCTTTTATCTGAGTTATTACTCAGGTACGAGGTGAGACTAAGTTGGCGTTTGAGACGTTAATACTTCAAATTCTTAGTATGGGTAGTATTTTGATATTTGGAGTATTAGGAGAGATTCTCTCTGAGAAATCAGGTGTGGTGAATCTAGCTATCGAAGGCTCGATAGCCTTGGGAGCAGCTTCAGCATATGCTGCAACAATACACTTTGACAATTGTTTAATAGGACTTTTCATAGGTATTTTATCAGGAGTAGCACCGGCTCTCTTATTGATCTTATTATCAATATATCTCCCCCTGAATATGATTGTTGTAGGTATAATGTCGTCTAGTATATTTTCTGCGATCTCTATAGTGATTGGGAATCTCGTCCCCAGACTTCCTCAGAAGAGACTAGTATTATTATCAGAGGAGTTTACCATATACCTTATCTTTATGATCTCTTTGATGTTTTCTGTCTTGCTATACATTGTTTTGCGGCGAAGAATCGGTTTAATTATAAGATCCGTAGGCGAAGATCCTTATACAGCATTTTCTATGGGAATAAATATATGGAAAATAAGAACCTTGAGTACACTGGTATCCGGTTCTCTTGGCGGATTAGTCGGTTCACTGATGATCCTTATGCCTATGGTATCTGTTATATGGAGAGAAGGCTTAACTAGTGGGTGGGGCTACATATTAGTTGCCATAACACCAGCCTCTCTATGGAATCCTCTGATAGGTATTCTATTAGGTATTTTCATGGGAATGATCTCATTCCTGAGCATAGCTCTACAAACAAGTGGTCTGATACCTCTTTCAACAGATTTAGCTAATCTACTACCTTATTTCTTAGCTGCGCTTCTATATATATTAGTCAGAGGATTATTCTTAAGGAAATTAATAGTAGTTCCAAGAGCCTTAGCTAAAGAATTTGTTCTGGAAGAGAGATACGAATAATTCATATTATACCTTTAAATAGAGATCTATAGTAAATTTCTTATTGGATGATGAATGGTATTAACTATGATGCGATGATTAAGACACCAGACGCTGATTAACAATTAATTATTCTAGAGCAAATATCTAGGGTTAGCTCCTTATATAAATTAAGATCCGATTAATAGTGTTATTGAGCACAATAATATTTATTGATTATAATGGCAATATTATTTTATTGGTGTTTTTAATTATGCCCTGGGATTTTGAGTTTTCTAAAGAGCAAGAAGAACTTAGATTAGCTATAAGAGAGTTCGCTGAAAAATACATAGCTCCTAAAATAGTCGAGTTCGAAGAGAAAAGAAGGATTCCTGATGATATAATAGAGGGACTTGCAAAATTAGATGTTTTCGGAGTTGTTTTCCCTGAAAAATACGGTGGACTAAATCTAGATCCTATAACAGCTGGTGTGATACTAGAAGAGATTGTTAGAGCAGATCTCACATTCTCACTAGCTGTTGCTTATCTTGTTCATACATCTTGGGGTTATATAGCCTCTAAATATGGTAGAGAGGAATTTAAGGAAGAGATAATTACGAAAGCCTCCAAAGGAAGGTTATGGATAGGTATAGCTACTACAGAGCCGCATGCAGGATCTGATGTTGCGGCTATAAGAACAGAAGCTAAGAGAGACGGTCAATACTATGTACTAAATGGAGAGAAAGCCTATATCTCAGGTATTAGAGAGGCTAGAGAACAGTTCCCCGATGGAGGAGGTCATTTAACACTTGCCTACACAAACAAAGAGCTTAAGCACAGGGGAATGAGCTTCTTCTTTGTACCTATGAGATCTCCGGGGATCACGTATAGGCTAGAGAAGGAATTTGGTAGAAAAGGCTGGTCTTTCGGGAGTTTTTCTATGGAGAATGTGAGGGTTCCTGAGCATTATAGAATTGGTGATGAAGGCAGAGGCTTTTATATAGCTATGGAAGGCTTCGATCACGCAAGAGCATATATAGCTCTAGCATGTGCCGTGGGATCTAAAAGAGCCTTGGAAATAGCCTCAGAATATATTAAGCAGAGAACAGCATTTGGGCAACCGATAGCTAAGTTCCAAGGTATACAGTTTCAACTAGCTGAGAACTGGGCTCGCGCGGAGGCGGCATATAACCTAGCGTATAAGGCTCTATGGGCTATAAAGAAGGAAATAGAAGGTAAAATAGGTAGATTCGAGGTTTCTAAATACACTGCTGCGGCAAAGTACTTTGCTGTTGAAACAGCTAAAGCAGTTATAGATGACGCAATGAGATGGATGGGTGCTTACTCATATACTGAAGAGAATCCTGTGGCTCTAGCTATGAAAGCTGTTAAAAGCTATGACTGGGCTGAAGGTGCGTTAGAGATAATGCAATTAATAATTGCTAGAGAAGTTTTAGGCAGAGAGTTTATAAGATAATTGCTCATCAATTATTTCGCAAAAAAGGTGTTTTTTATGCCTTTAAATATAGTCGTTCTAATTAAGTCTGTGCCTGATCCGAAATCTCCCATAAGTGTTTCTCCTGAAGGTAGATTAGATCTTAAAGAAGTTAAGTATGTGGTTAATCCTGGAGATAAGTATGCTGTAGAGGCAGCTCTGCAATTGAGAGAGAATTATGGTGGGAAGGTCATTGGGTTATCTATAGGTCTTCCAGGTCTGGCGGATGTATATAGAGAGGTGCTTGCTATGGGTGTTGATGAGTTTATATATATTATTGATCCTTCAATAAATGACTATGATACTCTACAAACATCATATGTTATCAGTATTGGTCTAAGAAAGATCAGAGAGAAATATGGTGAAGTAAATCTTATTCTTAGTGGGGTTGAGGCTTCAGACACCAACTCTGGTCAAGTACCTTCTCAATTAGGTGAGCTACTTGGTATACCAAGCATATTCTATGTGGACAGGATCTTAGAGGTTAAGGGAGGTAGTGTTATTGCTAAGAGAATTATTGAAGATGGATACATGATTATTGAAGCCAAGATGCCGGTCGTGTTAGCTATAGCTGATACGAGCTACGAGCCTCGAATACCTTCATTAAGAGATGTTATAAGCGCTAGAAGGAAAAACATAGTTTCATGGAGTATTGACGAGATCATGAAAGAGAAGCTCTTTGAAGCAAGTGTTCGACTAGCTTATGTCAAGCCTGTCGAGATTAAGAGAAAGAGAAAGATAATATCCGACGAAAATATTGATAAGGCATTAGATAAATTCTTTGAGGAACTTAGGAGAGATAATGTGTCTCTAAGAGGCTGATATCTATGGGCGATGTTTACGTATTTATAGAGGCTGATGAATCAGGTTTAAGATCTCGTTCACTAGAGCTTTTAAGTAAGGCTAGAGAACTTTCGCAGAAATTAAATGGCAGAGTCGGAGCTATTCTCTTGGGCTACAAGATCTCTCATTACGCTAAAGAAGTGATTCAGTATGGTGCTGATGTAGTTTATGTAGCAGAGAATTCACTATTTGCATCATATGATGTTATGGTTTACTCATATGTGTTAAGTGAATTAATTCACAAGATCTCACCTGATATAGTGCTTTTCTCCTCAACTACTCTTTACAGAGAACTAGCATCAAGGATCGCGACGAGACTAGGTGTGGGGTCAGTTAGCGACTGCGTAGATGTGTATATTGGAGAATACATTGATCCTAGGACAGGCATGAAGTATGATAAAGCCATGTATATGACAAGACAGATTTTTAGAGGTGAGATATATGCTGTGGTTGTCTCATTTAGTAAGAAACCTGTGATAATTTCTATGAGACCAGGTCTTTACGAGACTCCTCAGAAAGATCCTAATAGATCGGGTGAAATCATTTCATGGAACATAGATGTGCCTCAGGAAAGAATAGGTCTAACAAAGATCATAGAGACCCAGAGAATAGAGAGAAAAGTAGATTTATCTAAAGCCAAAATCATTATTGCGGGTGGCAGAGGAGCTAAGGCAGAGGGATTCAAATTAATAGAGGAATTAGCCAGATTTTTAAGGGCGGAGGTTGGTGCAACTAGACCCCCAGTAGATGCTGGCTGGGTTTCTCCTGATAGAATGATTGGGCTCACGGGCCAAATAGTTAAACCTGATATCTATATAGCTGTGGGCATATCAGGAGCACCTCAACATGTAGTGGGTATGCGTGATTCAAAGATTATAATAGCTATTAACAAAGATCCAGATGCACCAATATTCAAGATTGCTGATTACGGCATCGTAGGAGACTTGTTTGTTATACTGCCTAAGCTAATAGAGAGATTAAAGAAGAGCTAGTTTTTCGGAGAGATGATACTTTTTGACCGAGACTTACAAATTTGATGTTGTAGTAGTAGGTGCAGGACCCGCTGGTTGTAGCGTTGCCTACTTACTCGCTAAGGCAGGATTGAGAGTTCTTCTTGTAGAGAGAGGTGCTGAAGCAGGTAGTAAAATGTTGTGGGGTGGCAAAGCTTATGCTCAACCAATAAGGGAGGTTTGGCCAGAGTTAGATAAGGAGGCTCCTATTCATCGGTGGATTAGTAAGGAGAGATTTAGTATTGTTTGGGGAGAAAGAGTTCTAACACTAGAGTACGGTCTAGGCCGTAGAGTTGCTTTCACAACATATCTCACGGAATTAGTTGCATGGATGGTTAAGAAAGCTGAGGAAGCCGGTGCTCTCTTCATTGATAAAACAAGGGTGGATGAAATAGTCGTCAAAGATAATAGAGTAATAGGTGTTAGAAGCGGCTCAGATGTTGTGGAAGCTGATATAGTGGTTGATGCAGAAGGTGTTAATAGGATTCTTCTAGAGAAATTAGGTTTAGTACCTAAGTTATCTCCTGAGCAGGTAGGTGTGGGTGTTAAAGAAGTTCTTAAAATAGATCCTAAGATTTTAGAAGAGAGAATGGGTCTGAGTAGTAATGAAGGCTTATCATGGCTAGTAGTTGGGGATGTAACAAAAGGTATCCCTGGAGGAGGATTCATCTACACAATGAGAGACACATTATCTATAGGTTTAGTGCTCAGTGTCTCTTCAGCAATTAAAGCAGTAGAGGAAGATAAACTAAATACTCATGTCTCGGAGCTTTTAGAGAATTTTAGAACTCACCCCTACTTCTATAAGTACTGGGCTGAGGCAGAGATCATTGAATATGGCGGAAGATTAGTTCCGGAAGCAAATTTGAAAACTATGCCTAAGAAACTATACTACCCGGGTCTTTTAATAGTTGGTGATGCGGGAGGTTTCTTAGTAAATGCTGGATACACATTCAGGGGAGTAGATACAGCTGTTTATAGCGGTAAATTGGCTGCGGAGACTATTTTAGAAGCTTTTAATAAAAAGAGATTTGATGATGAAGTACTCAAGAGCTACGAAGATAAGATAAGACGTAGCTATATATACAGGGAACTCTTGAATCACAAATATATTAGCAACATAATGCAAGACCCATTTTTCTTTAATGAGATCCCTAAGTTGGCTATGGAGAGTATAAGAAAAATTCTTGAGGCTGAGTACGAGGAACCTAAGATCTTTAATAATATACGTGAAACTATGAAGGAGAACAGAATCGGTCTACTTAAATTACTACTAAAACTTACTAAGGTAGTGAGAAACGTATGAGTCAGGAAAAGAATAATAAGCGATTCAGAATCGAAGAGCTTATAAAAAGAAATACTTGGGATATAGACAAAGAACCACACATAGTTGTTTTAGATGATAAAAAACTTCCGATAAAAGCACTAACAAGACTTTGTCCTATGAGATGCTACGTAGTTGAGGAGAATAAGCTGATATTCCACTATGAGGAGTGTGTTGAATGTGGTCTCTGCAGAGTTTTAAGCGATTCCACGGCTCTTAAGTGGGGGTATCCTCGAGGAGGTAAAGGAATTATTTTCAGAAGAACATAATCACTGATCGAAATTGCTATTAGTACTCACACTTATTTCTTGTGAACCTCATAAAGCTCCAGGTATCTCTATAATACTTCCGCTAAGATACTGTATTCTTTCTTCAGCTAATGAGATTATCAAATCCGCTACTTCAAGTGGTTCTGCGGCTCTCTTAAGTGGTACATTTCTCGTTATATAATCACGGTATTTATGTATCTCAGGTTTCTCGATCCATGAAGGAGCTACTCCTATAACTATGATTCCTTTGGGAGCTAAGAGATCTGCCAGATACTTTGTTATGGTATTTAAAGCGGTCTTCGAGGCCACATATGCCGGAGAAGGCCTTAGGATCCCATATACTTTATGTCCCCGCGTTGATGATAAGCAGGAAATATTGATTATTACATCTTTTTCACTCATGTACCTAGAGACTTCCAGAGAAAGAGTATACGGCACTATTAGATTTATAGTGAGAATCTTTATCCATTTATCATAAGATAATTTAAAAGGATCTGTGTTGTCCCATGCTGCAGCGCTATTAATTAACGTGTCTATACTCCCATAGCACTCAAGCGATCTCTTCACTAGCTCGTTTAATAGATCTATTCTCTCCAGATCATTCTCTAAGATACATAGTTTCTCAGAGTATTTTTCAAAAATCTTCTTATTTTCAGCACTAACTTTATTAAGAGAAGATTTGTTTCTGGCTACTGCTACTACTCTATGTCCTTTCTCCAGAGCTCTCCTAATTATATAGCTGCCTAAGTGTCCTGACGCACCTGTTACCAAGATATTTAGTTCTCTCCTCGTATATCTACCCCCATAACGTAAGTCTCATAGCTTAAACATAAATGAAATTTATTATCATAGGTTAGGAATTTGTGGGAATACGTCACAATTAAATGCTTAACTAGTATTTACGTGCTAATCTAGCAAAGGTTTTGGCGGGTTTCCCGCATACAGAGCATTTCAAATCTTTCACATCTACTGGTTCTAATGGGCTTCCCAAAAGATCTACGCCAACCCACCTTTCAGAGAGTTTTATACCGCAAGTCTTTGAACCGCACCATGGTATCTCTACAATAACATTCTCCTTCTTGAATATTTCATCAGCTTCTTCAAGAGATCTTACTCTTCTTATCTTTTTACGAAATTCATTCCATGCTCTATTTTTAAGATTCTCTTCTATCTCCCTATATAAGTCTTTAATTCTACTAATTAATTCACTTTTTCTAACAGTTTCTCTCTTAATAAGATCTCTTCTAAAAACAGTTACGGTATCGCTAGTTAATTCCCGTGGACCTACTTCTATTCTTATAGGAACTCCCTTGATCTCGTACTTATAGAATTTATCAACTGGCTTAAGCTCTCTATCAAGATCACAGTATACCCTGAATCCCGCATTTTTAAGTAAAGTCTCGATCTCCCTGGCATAGCTCCAGACCCTATCTGTTTCTTCGCTACTTACTGTAGAGGGTATTGGTACAATAACTACTTGTATAGGAGCGTACTTAGGCAGTAATACTAGTCCTCTCTCATCACCATGAATACCTATGAGGGCTGAGACTACTCTCTCTGAAACACCATAACTTGTTTGCCACCCATAATCCATAGATCCGTCTCTCAGATGGATCCTTACCTCAAATATTCTCGTAAATGTTTGTCCTAAATGATGGACGGTACCTATCTGGAGAGCTCTTCCATCAGGCATTAACGTGTCAAAAGCCACTGTGTAAACCGCTCCTGGAAACTTATCCCATTCAGGTCTCTTAGACACAATATAGGGTATTCCTAGATCATCGAAAAATTTACTATAGATCTCTACAGCCTCAGCAACCTGTTTGTCAGCGTCTTCGAAGGATTCATGCAATGTGTGAGCCTCTTTAAATGTTGTTACCTCACGGACTCTGATCAATGCTTTCGTAGATTTTGTCTCGTATCTAAACATACTAACAATTTGATAAAGTTTCTTTGGAAGATCTCTATAGCTATGATACCACAGAGCCTCCATATACGTGATAGGGATCTCGCTAGTAGGTCTAAGAGCCAATTTAACATCTAGGGGCTCTAGACCCCCGTGAGTGACCCAATAAACTTGGTTCTCAAATCCTTTTATGTGTTCACTTTCTTTCTTAATCATATCCTCTGTTATTAGTAGTGGAAACAATACTTCTTCATGACCTGTCTCATTTAAAAGTTCTCTTAGCCTCTGTAGAACTAACTCTCTTATTTTGAAACCATAGGGTCTCCATATACCCATTCCTTTCACAGGATACCTTCCATAGTCATAGATCTCTGCCGCATCTAGTACCCAATCGTACCATTTACTAAATTCTTCGCCATATTTCGTGGAAGGCTTCTCCGCCATAGATTACTCAGATAGAAAAATAATTACAAGTTTATAAAAGCTTTAACCAAGAAAAACTCAACTAGCCTAATAGTACTAGTAGAATAGCTACTATTAAGCCGTATATGCCTAATCCCTCAGCTAGCACAATTATTAAGAAGATTCTACCAAACAATTCAGGTTTTTCAGCCATTGCGGAAAAACCTGCTGCGCCAGCTATTCCAATTGCCAATCCTGCTCCTAATGCAGCTAACCCGATCGCTAGTCCTGCTCCCACGTATTTGCCTAATTTATCTAGTCCTACTGATGGTGCTTGAAAAGATACTCCTCCGCCTCCGCCCGCGATTATTGCTACGAAGACAAGTGTTAGTAAAGCCGCTAAAACAAGGATTGATGACGCAACAACAAGATCAAATTGAACTCTTCCTTGTCCTCTGATCGACATGCTTAAAATCACCACTCATTATTTTCTTAGCTCCTTATAAATTCTTTCTCTAAAATTCTCGATCTCACGGATCCTGCTCTCTCTATATTTATCTATAATATGTTCTAACTCTCTGAGATACTTCTCTATATACTCACTTCTTTTTTTCTCAAATGTTTTTAGCAATTCTTTGCTCAATTAGTTATCTGCCCCGGGAGATAAGTTTAGATTTCATCATTTTAAGTCTGATAAACTCTTCTCTGCTTCTTTCCTCCAGAACTAGTCTTATTCTCTTAATAACACTTTGATATGTTGGTATCACGTAGTAATCTAACGAGTTAATTAGTTTCTGAGTATTCTTTAGCTCCATAATTAATCTATTTATGGTTGCTTCTAACTCACTTAATTTAACAAGATCCATCAAAAGATCTTTCATATCCCGTATTAAATGATCGATATATGGTGAGGTGAAGAACATACTAGAGTTAGGTTCTTTTATTGATCTCTCGTCTAATTCTATTACGGGTACTTTTATTCCGAAAGCACTTCTCTCGCCTATAATAATTGTTAAGGTCTTTGGTGTGATTTTAGATAAGGTGTTTATATAGATATACCCTAGTTCAGAAGACACTTCGAAAAATTCTTCATATACTTTATCTAGTTTATCAAAAACTCTTCTTCTCAATTCAGCATATTTTTCTAGAGCTACTCTAATGTTTAGTAAGAGAACCTCTCTCTTATCCTCAAGAATTTTTCTTACTTTAGTAATTATGGTGAGAGCTCTCCTTAGCATTATCAGATTAATTTTTGTGGGTAATGTCTGTCTAGGGTCTAGTGCCATCTTTACTCTGCGCCTACTCCTCTATATTTAGGATGATATTTCTTGATATTAGTCTCTTTAATATTCGTTAGTTCTGTTTCGGGTAGAATAGATAGCATCTCCCAAGCAAGATCTAGGGTCTCTTCGATACTTCTATTCTCATAGAATCCTTGGCTCAGAAATCTTCTCTCGAAAGCCTCAGCGAATCTAAGATATTTTCTATCTATCTCGCTCAGACTTTCCTCACCAACTATCACAGCTAGACTTCTTAGCTCTTGAGCTCTCGCATATGCTGCATATAACTGATCTTTTACTTCGGCATGATCTTCTCTAGTCTTTCCAGGACCTATACCTTCTTTCATTAGTCGTGATAAACTCATTAAAACATTAATTGGTGGATATATACCTCTGTTATAAAGACCTCTATCAAGCACTATCTGCCCCTCAGTTATGTAGCCTGTGAGGTCTGGTATTGGGTGGGTTATGTCGTCAGCAGGCATTGTTAGTATGGGCATTTGAGTAATTGATCCTTTTCTTCCGTGTACTTTACCTGCTCTCTCGTATATAGATGCTAAATCAGAATACATATAGCCTGGGTATCCTTGTCTACCAGGAATCTCTTCTCTAGCAGAACTAATCTCTCTCAGAGCCTCAGCGTAGTTCGTCATATCAGTTAGTATAACTAAGATATGCATATCTCTCTCATAGGCTAAATACTCAGCTAATGTAAGAGCTACACGGGGAGTTATTAATCTTATCATGGCAGGCTCATTAGCGAGATTTATAAACATAGCTGTTCTCTTAATCGCTCCTGTCTCCTCGAAGAATCTTCTGAAGAATAGAGCTTCGTCATACTTTACTCCTATTGCGGCGAAAACAACAGCAAATTCCTCACCTTCTCTTCTCACCGTAGCTTGTCTCGCGATCTGGGCAGCTAGCATATTATGTGGTAATCCACCACCACTAAATATAGGGAGTTTCTGACCTCTCACAAGTGTATTCATGCCGTCAATAGCTGAAACACCTGTCTGTATGAAGTCTTCAGGATACTTTCGAGCCGCTGGATTAAGCGGAGCTCCATTAACGTCTCTTTTCTCCTCGGCTATGATCTCGGGGCCTCCATCAATTGGTCTCCCTAAACCATCAAATACTCTGCCTAGCATATCCTCTGATACAGGTATTTCCATTGTTCTACCTAGAAATCTGACTCTAGTTCCGCTAGGACTTATGCCTAGTGTTCCCTCAAATACCTGAACAACAGCATATCCTAATCCCACCTCTAGAACTCTTCCACTTCTTCTCTCTCCACTAGGTAGTTCAATCGATACTAATTCATCATATGCTACATCCGCAACTTTCTCTACTATGAGTAGAGGCCCCCTGATTTCTTTAATAGTCTCATATTCTTTTAGAAACATCTTCATGTAGAGCCCCTCTTTAAATCCTCAAAATACTTATCTATTTCTTTCTCTAACTCATCTAATTTATCTAATTCATCGTTTCTTACACTGAACCTAGCCTTTACTATACTGGTCACTAGCTTCTGTGTCTTCTCCCTAATAGTAGCCACGGGTACTCCAGAGTCTACCAATTCCTTAGCATGTCTATAGTACTTAAGCAAAAGCTTTAGTAATTTAAATTGTTTCTGTGGTGAAGAGAAGGCATCTATAGGATCATATGCGTTCTGCCTCAAGAAACCATCTTTGATCATTCTTGCGATATCCATAATGAGTTTGTCCGGCTCAGGTAGATTCTCAACACCTATTAATCTCACGACTTCTTTCAACTCATTTTCCCTCAAAAGTATGCTTAGTGCCTCATCTCTTAACGCTCTCCACGAAGGATCTACCTCCTTACTCCACCAATCACTCACTAGATCTGTATATGCAGAGTAGCTAGTTACCCAATTAATTGCGGGGTAATGTCTGGAGTATGCCAATGAAGCATCTAGTGCCCAAAAGACTCTGATGAATCTTCTTGTGTGAGTAGTTACGGGTTCTGTGAAATCTCCTCCTGGTGGAGATACAGCACCTATAACAGTCACCGAACCGGTTCTCTCCGGATTACCCAAGGCTACCACTCTACCAGCTCTTTCGTAGAATTCTGCTAATCTACTCTGTAGATAGCTTGGGTATCCTTCTTCGGCAGGCATCTCCTCTAGTCTTCCAGCAATTTCTCTAAGAGCCTCTGCCCATCTACTTGTTGAGTCAGCTACTAGAAGTACGTCGTAGCCTAGATCTCTATAGTATTCTCCTAAAGTGATCCCAACATAGATGCTGGCCTCTCTTGCTGATACAGGCATATTACTTGTATTAGCAATTAATATTGTTCTCTCCATCAGAGGTCTTCCACTCCAAGGATCTTTTGTCTCTGGGAATCTCTCTAATACTTCAGTCATCTCATTGCCTCTCTCTCCGCAGCCAATGTATATAACTACTTTAGCATCACTCCACATAGCCAAGCTGTGCAGAGTTACGGTGTTATGGAATATTGATGGAACATAGCCTCCTATAAAGTTATGTGTACTGGGAACAGTAACATCGTATACTACCCACTCACCGTATAGAAGCTCAACCTCCTCTACAGGATCTACTGTTACTTTCTTGAAGATCTCAGCATATCTCTTTAGCAGCTCCTGCTTCTTCCGCAGAGTAGCTTTCTGTATAATAAGTGTCTGCACTCTATCTCCAGAGGCTGTAGCCTGTAGAGACGAGTCCAAGTAAATATCTAAGATCTCTGCAGGAATCACTAGATATTCACTCGGTATCATCTTAAGAATCTCGTCTCTCCTAGCTTTTATCTCGCTGAGAACCTCTCTATAAAGTGTATAAGGTCCCAAAAGATATCCTACATCAAATAATTCTTTCGTGAGAACCTCATCGTAGAACTTAACTATATCGTGATTATCAGAGATTATAATAACATAGATCTTTTGCTCGTACCCTTTATCATTTCTATAAGAACCCTCAGCTATTATAAAGTTTCCTATACCAATTCTATTGAGGAGATATGTTAATTTATCTCGTACATCCTTTGTATAAGAGAGAATGTACAACATGCCGTCTCTGTAGAGACCCATTACTCTGAAGTATCCTGCTAAGAAATATTTAATAGCACTCTCACTAGCTCTTAGCATTATATTAGGAATTCTTTTCTTCGTAAAGTACTCTGTCGCAAAGCCTGTTTTAAACAATATGTCTCTCAAGATTTTGGATTTAAGTTGTATAACTACAGAGTTTCTTCCTAAAGGATCTTTATGATATCTCCAGTAGATTGTTTTCTCGATATCGCAGTCTCCAAAGACTCCTCTTAAAACGTCTTCGAGAAGTTCCTGATTTATATCATCTCTCGGAACATAAATTCTTATGTACTCTGAAGAGTAAAGCTTCCCATTACCCACCAACATTCCGAGTATATAGGCGAATGCGCCATCTATTTCTTTAGGAATCTTCATACATCTAGGGGACCATCTGTAGGAAACTACTCTTGGGTAAGGAGGCTTTAAACCAGCCATCTTAAATACTTTCTCAATGAGCCATAGAGGGGGATAAGCGATTCTATGGATCATGTTGTAGAGTCTTCTATCCTCTATACCTAGTTCCTGAGCTAAACCTCTTAATCCACCTCTATGTTTCTTTGCGAGTTTTCTTACTATTTTAATAAACTTCCTCTGGACCACGGGATCCTTTGATACTGCTTCGGGAACGTATTTGTAGAGGTTTATTCGAGCCTTTGTATTTATGTCAATTTTCCTCGGAACTACAAGCAAATCTCCTTTTCTTAAACTCGCTGCCGGGATCTCTACGAAACCTTTTTCAGGATCAAAAACTATTAATTTGTGTATTGGCGTAACCTCTATTACTCTACCTCTCTTAGTACGTATTCTTATAATTTTATCAGTCTTTCCTCTATAGACATGACTTATAGGCATTTTAATAAATTCTTTTCCATTGAAACTATATACGTATATTGTTTTTGAACTAACTCCATATACCTCTTCATCTAGCTTAAGATTAGGTTCTTCACCTTTTATCTTTTTGAAAATTTTCTCTATAGGAACAAGATCCCCGTTGGATAACATAACAGGTGTTCCGGGTAAGAGACATTTACCTGTTCCAAAAGCTCCTGGTATAGCTCCTGTTCCCCCTTTAGCCATTGGGAAGAATGTGTCAATAATTCTCATACCTGTTATGAGTGGTAGCACAGGATCAAGTTTTACTCTATAGGGTCTGGGGATTCTGACAGGCCATTTATTAAGCATCTTTATACTTATCTTGTCTCCGTCTCTTTCGATAAAGGCTATAGGCTCTTCAACTGTGTAATCTCCTTCTGGACTTAACTCTAATAATCTACCTCTTATATTAGGAGGCACAATGATGGGGTGTTTTATAAGAGGTGTTTCATCTACGTATCCTAAAATATCTCCTGGATTAAGCTCGGCACCAGGTCTAAGTCCTTGGAGAGGTACGAAGCGATACTTTATGTCTCTAGGTATTGACGGGAGTTTTACACCTCTTCTCACAAATATTGATTTTGTTTTGTCAAGGATCTTTGATAGAGGTCTCTGAATACCGTCAAAGATCTGACCGATCAAGCCAGGTCCTAGCTCAGCTGATAAAGGGGCTCCCGTGGCGTAGACCGGATCTCCCGGTTTTATCCCTGAGGTTGTTTCGTATACTTGTATAAAAGATTTATCTCCAGAGATCCTTATTATCTCTCCTATAAGTCTTTCTTCACCAACTTCAACGACTTCGTACATCAAAGGAGAAGATATTCCTTCTGCAACTGCTAGACTTCCGCTAATTCTTAATATTTTACCTTTTCTCTCTATAATCTCTAATCAACCCCCAAAAAGTGTCTTGCTAATAACTAACTTAAGCTCTTCTTCTAAGCTGTTTATTAAGGTATCAAGATCATATCTATACACAATATCTCTCGTCTCTGAATAAGCTATGAATCCTCCTTTTATTCTCTCATTTTTCTCAACACTTAATTTCTTGTTTCCTAATTCATCAGTATCTTTAGTTAGCTCGCTAATGATATTTTTGATTAATTCTATTGTTCCAGGATCTGTTTCTATTATCACATGTTCTGATTTAATATCTCTCAGTACTCTCTCAAGATTCTTTTTTAAAAACTTTCTATAAGCTGATTCGTTGCTGATCAAGAAATTAATGATTCTCTCTCTCGCTTCTTTGAATACTTCGTCTATGAGTTGATTTGCTTCTTTACTTAACCTATTTCTTTCTTCTATATCAAGTTTCGATCTATAACTCTCGAAAGAATACTCTAAATTTCTAATATTATCCTCAAGTCTCTTCTCCTCCTCACGGAATATTTTCTCTATTCTTTCGTGAAGTAGTTTGTTGAGATCTCTCTTGTACTCGCTATAGATCTCATCTATTCTTTTAAGAGTTTTATTTATTACGTACTCAGCTAATTTAGTGGGATCCCCGAAAATCTCTACAGCGCACAATTAGATCACCCTACACCTAAGGCTTTTCTTAGTAAACTAGACACGTCTATCTCCTCGGCCTTACTCCAACGCGTAGGTAAAATAGTTATTACAGGCCATCTCTTCGTTGCAGAGATCTTATCAATATAGTCCTTTAATAAGTCGCCCAGCTCCTTAGTTATGTAGATAATTGAGAATTCGCCTGATCCTATGTAGGTATCTAGTAATTTTCTGATCTTTGCAGGATCCCTGTCTTCGACGACTACTCCATCGATACCTAGTAAATTGAACATATTAACAGTATATTTATCGCCGATAACAAGTATCTTCTTTTTCTCCAAATAAACACCGTCTAATATATTTCATTATGAATAATTAAAAACTAATTAAAACTAAGTAGTTATGGGTTGTTTAGAGAGTGTTTATGCCAGAGAAAATGAGTCTTCTTAGAGCTATAGTGCCTATCGAATATATTGAAGAAGCTATTTTTGCACTTATTGAGAGTAGAGTTTTTCACGTAACCTCAAAAACAGGTAAAGGGTCTTTGGCGGATAGATCTAGGAGAAGTATGGTGTTAGTTGAGGAAGCTTTATCTAAATTGGATCAATATGCTAGAATAGCTGATGTAAAGATATCTAAAAGAGAAAGTAATAAAGTGGAGGTTAAACCTGACTCAGTTTCAATGTTTTTAGACGAGATCTTGGAGAAGAGCAGGATCATAGATCTAGAGTTCGAAGATTTACTAAGTAAGTATAGAGAGGCTGAAAATAAGATATCTGAATACGAAAATGTTCTGGGAATACTTGAACCCTTTAAAAGCTTGAACGTGGATCTTAGCTACTTGCAGAAAGGTGATCTTATTAAATTAAAGGTTTTCTCTATTTCACAAGACAAAATACTTACATTAAGGAGAGACTTAGAGAGTAAACTTAAGAACTACGTATTATTACATGAGGTGAGTGAAAGAGAAAATATATCTTGTATACTTTTATACTCATCTGATGAGGAATATGTTTTAAATGAAGTTTTGAGAGGTAATAAGGCCAGGATCTTTGAGTTACCTATAGATCTTCCCAAGAACTTGAGCGAAATTTTTGATATGATTAGAGAGAGATTAGAAGAGTATAGGAGATACTTACAAGAGTTGAGAGGAAAAGCCAAAGAGAAATTTGCTAGTATAAAGGACTTGTTTATTGAAACCTACAAGGGCTTAGTCTTTCTGAGAGATTTTCTTAGAATAAGTAGCCACAGCATCTTTACTTCATCTTATGCTTTTGTAGAAGGATTCGTTCCTTCAAAAATGAAGAGTGAAGTATCTAAAAGACTTATTGAGGAAACACGAGGAAACATATATATTGAATTAAAAGAAATAGGTCGCTTAGATAAGAGAGAAGAGGATCCGCCGACTTACTATAGAATACCAAGATTTTTAGAGCCCTTTAAGATGATTCCGGATCTTTATGGCACTCCAAGCTATAATGAGGTTGTGCCTATATATATTGTAGCGATTACATTCCCCATAATTTTTGGTTTAATGTTTCCTGATGTAGGTCACGGGCTAGCTATATTAATAGCGGGATACGTATTTTGGAAGATCCTTGGGAGAGAGAATAAAAGTCTCAGCGATCTAGGTCTCCTACTCATATATTTAGGAGCCTCATCAATAGTAACAGGGTTTTTATCAGGAGAATTTTTCGGACCAGCTACTCCAGTAGCTAAGTTTCTCGAGGAGTTATATAATGAGCACCATATTCACCCACCACTTAGTCTACCTATATATAATCATGAGGCAAATGTTATAGATGCGCTATACTTCTTTATACTACTCTCTATAAGAATTGCGACCATTACAATGTTTGTTAGTGCTTTACTAGGTGTGGTAAATGGTATTGTTAATAGGGAGTTAGATTATTTATTAGCACTAGCTTTACCCAGGTCCTTAATCTTTCTTAGTATACTAATTCCTGCTTTCGCCTCTAACAATACTGATATTGTGGGATCATATTACTATTATATAAGTCTAGGGCAACTGCTTAGCATTATAGAAGGTGCAGTGAGCTACTCAACACCAATCTATATAGAGGTTTCTAAATGGATGCTTAACATATCTCTTATATGGATCATATTTGGAGAAAGTATTATAGAAGTGATACACAGAGAATTAAGAGAGAGTGTGAGAAAGATTGGAGATGGATTTATGGAGATGTTTGATACAGTCATAATGGCTCTAGGTAATTCTATGAGTTATCTAAGGATCATGGGTATAGCTCTTGCCCATATTGCTGTTGTAGTATCTTTCTATGCTCCAGTGCTTAACTTGCTATATAGTCCTAGTATAGTAGAGCAGATATCGGCATGGATCATATATTCAATAGGGAATTTATTAGCGATGTCTCTTGAAGCTGTTATAGCATTCGCACATACTCTCAGGCTTCACCTCTATGAGATGTTTAGTAAGTTCTATAGAGGTCAAGGAAGATCTTATGAACCGATCGTGCCACTAAGCATAATTATTCAGTAAGAACCGTCTGAGGTAGCCGACAAATCTCTCTTCCTGGATCTTTATATAGATAGTGACCTTCTTATTTTCTCTGGAGATAACAAACCTATTTTACCCACAAGTATAGAGACTAGATCCTCTACATCAAGTCTCTTAATCAAATAGACAGCCCATAACTGAGAGTAAGTAAATGGATAAGAACTCATTACCACAACCCCATTTCTTCTAGCAATTCTTCTTAGATATCCTCTTATTGATACTATACTATCAACTAAATCATGAGACATGAGAGTAGGAGGATAGAATCTTCTTAAAATAGCTGAGAGTCTAGTCTCATCAGAGTCTAACATATCACTCAAAACTTCTCTGGGGAAGCTACAAGAAAAGATTCGGGCCCTTGACAAGACACCCTCTATTTTATCTCTTAAACCTCTGTAAACAATTCTAGAAACAAAATTCAGTAGATACTGATCAATATCTGGGCAAACCATTGATCGAGTTTCGGGATACTCGTTAGTAATGTTATATAGAAGATCCATTGTAGAGAGATCTAGAGAATATATGATTGCTAAATCACTGGAGATATTCTTAGTAAATTCTCTGAAGTAGTATTCAAATGTTGGAAGCTCTCTCTTAATGTGTTCAAGGATCCTAGGTAAAGTAAACTCTTCTCTGAAAATTTCCTCCATGAGTTCTCTCATATCTTGAGGTAGGGCTTCAGCAGTACCTCTTAATCTCATAATCTCTTTAGACATTAACTCCCGTAGTATTACTGAATAAATCTTTGCTATAGAGATCCTTCTCATTGAATCAATAATTGTCTTTATGTCTTCACTTAATTTCTCGAGTGATTTAGCAAGATTATAGAGATAAGTATCTAGAGAGAGCTCAAAGTTTAGAATATCTCTCGGTGAAACACCCTTGACATATTGATAATATGTTGTTTCTTTTAATATATCGAAGTAATCCTCGACAGAATTCGCTGAGAGAAGATCTTGAATGTTCTTCTCTGTTAAACAAGTGCTGTAAAGAACTCTAAGTTTAGGTGCGAGATAAATAAGATCTAGTGATAAACTCATGTCTAGATCCTCTTAAGATAAGTAAATTTTACTTTAACTCATAGATTTCCAAGAATTTCTCTAGAGCTTTGTTAATGGCATCCTCTCTTCTACTAGTATAGATCTCTCTTAAATTCTCTAAAGCTCTCTTAAGTCTTTTTTCATGTTCTTCTTTTAACCTAATTGTTTTCTCGCTAATATTCTTCTTAGCTTCCTCTATTAGTTTATTGACCTCTGATCTGATCTCCTCCCGCAATCTCTCCGCTAATTTATTGACTTCTGTCTCTAACTTCTCTCGATCTTTCATGGTCTCCTCTATTTTAGTCTCCAAAAATTTCTCTGTTTCTTCTAGTAAACTAAGGATCCTCATAACATTATCTTGAGACAATACTTATTCTCCAAATCTAAGTGTTTTACATATTTAAAATTTTTCTTGTGGAAACTATATAGCCTGTGTGTCCAATCATTCTCACTCTTGGTCTAATAGCATTTTTCTTAGTTTCATAGATTCTCTCTAGTATTTCCTCGATCTCTACAGCAATCCATTTAGTAGATGACGAAAGCTCATCAAATAATTTAATGACCTGATTCATTGTGGGAAGGAAAAACACTACAGGAGCACCAGGTCTGAGAGCATTATACAGCACATCTAAAATTCTCCAAGGATCAGGGAGATCTATTAATGCGGCATCGAGATCTTTCTCATCCACACCCTCACTAATATCCTTTATTTTTATCTCCACATATTTCTCAAGACCTAACAAAGAAATATTTCTCATAGCCATCTCAGCAAAATCCTCTCTGATCTCGTAACCATAGATTTTGCCTTCGGGAGCTACATATTTAGCTAAGAAAGCTGTTGAGACACCTGAGCCTACGCCAGCTTCAAGAATTCTTTTTCCTGGACCTATGTCCAGCTTAAGTATTATTCTCCCGATATCCTTAGGATATATCACTTGAGTAGGTCTCTTAAATAACTTAAACACCATATCCTCAGTTGTAGGATTAAGAACATATGCCTTAACTCCCGAAGATAATGTGATCTTGGTTCCGTAGGCTACACCTAGTAGTTTCTCGTGATCTACGAAACCCTTATCACCAGAGAATCTGTATCCGGCTCTGACCCTAAATATATGTTTTCTCTTTTCATCAATATATAATAGGACGTAATCATCTTCTTTAATCATATAAATGTTAGACGCATCAGTACTGGTGTCACTCTTCACCATTCAGTACTACCAGCCTTCATCATATGAAAAATAAATTACTTGGCGGCTGGAACATAGATCTTTATTCTTCTATTTCCGGAGTAAAGATGCAAGGAACCCTCTTCATTTAGGTATCTTAATAATTTACGGGCTAGAGTGTATGATATACCTAGCTTCTCCTTCACCTGATAAGGTGTTATATAATCAAGTGAGATTAATTCCTTCTTGGCTCTCGTTATAAGAGAGGCTTCTAGCTCAACAAGTGCTCTCCTAGTTGTTTTCTCCTCTTTCTTAGTGGTTTTAGCGGCTTTTTGTTCTTTCAATTGCTCTTTTAACTGTTTCTTCTCCATTGCTGATAAGGGCTTCTTTCCCTTGGTACCCATGGTGTCACCATATTCATAGAGATATAAGAAGGTTATAAAAAGATATTAGTTGCTCAAAAATAATATAGATCGAGTTCTGATGCTTAGAAAACTAAAAGAGATTTTTAATAAAGGAATTGAGAAGATAACGAATACTCTTGAGAAGACTTTATCTGATAAATTAGTTAAAGAAATTAAAGAAGAGGATCTAGAGAAGATATCAGAGGAGTTGATAATAGAGTTAGTTGAAGCAGATGTTGCTTTAGAAGTAGCTGAGGGTATAATTCGAGATTTTAATAAAAGAATAATTGGTTCAAAAATTGGGTTACTTGATAACAAGAAAGAATTTATAAGATCAAAATTTATTGAAACATTACATGATTATCTTAAAAAAGGCGAGTGGGATAGAGATCTTATTGAGATCATAAAGAATTCTCAGAAGCCTTACAAAATACTTTTCATGGGAGTTAATGGTGTAGGTAAGACAACTACTATAGCAAAAATAGCGAAGTATTTAAGAGATAAGGGTTTTAAAGTACTTGTGGTGGCGGCAGATACCTTCAGAGCTGGTGCGCAGGAGCAATTAGAGATACATTGCCAGAGACTCTCTATCTCAATTTTCAAAGGAAGATATGGGGTCGATCCAGCAGCGGTTGTTCATGACGCGGTGAAACACGCAATTAAGAATTTCTATGATGTGATACTTGTGGATTCAGCAGGGAGACAGCATACTGATAAAGATCTCATGGAGGAGATTAAAAAAGTTGTTAAAGTGCTGAAACCTGATCTTAAGATACTTATACTAGATGCTCTAACAGGAAATGATGCTGTTAATCAAGCACGTGAATTTGATAGATATGTTGGAGTAGACGCTGTTATACTAACTAAAATAGATGCTGATGCTTCAGGAGGATCTGCCCTAAGCATTATAGCATCTATAAATAAGCCGATTATATTTGTGGGTACAGGCCAGAGATATGATGACTTAGAGAGGTATAGGGTAGAATATATTCTTAGTAGAATAATTGGAGAATAGATCTATTAAATCATCGAGAGGATTCTAAGAATTTTCTGATAATAGATATCGAGCCTGTGTAAGGATCTTTTTCGCCTCTTATGACAAAGTCTATAACCTCTTTAGAGTTTCTATCAAAGAACTCATCGAAGTATTTATCTAATATATACTTGGATATTGTTTTAAGAGAATACACTCTACGTTGATTGATGATCTCCTTGAATCTACCGCTATCAATAAGATATTTTCTATGCATCTCGATACCTGAGACCAGATCCTCTAGTCCTCGTCCTAAAACAGCAGAGACTTTGTATACAATAGGCTTCCAACCAGATCTAGATTCTATATCTTCTAAATTAAGTATTTCGTAGAGTTGTTTATATGTAACCTCAGCCTCAGGCTTATCAGCCTTGTTCACAACGAAAACATCTCCAATCTCCATGATGCCTGCCTTAAGGGCCTGTATATCATCACCTGCGCCAGGAATAAAGACATTAATTAATGTGTGAGAGACTTTGCTAATATCTACATCTATTTGACCGACACCTACGCTCTCTATTATAATGCGCTCAAAACCTAAACCATCAAAGGCCTCTATTAGAAGAGGAACAGACACTCCTAAACCACCATATACTCCTCTAGTGGCTGTGCTTCTTATGAAAACTCCTGGGTCCTGAGAGTGTTGTTGCATTCTGATTCTATTACCCATGAAACTCCCTTTAGAGAAAGGTGATGAAGGATCTACAGTAATAACAGCTACTTTCTCATCGTTCTTTCTATAGAAGCTTATTAGTCTTGATATAAGAGTGCTTTTACCTACACCGGGACTTCCCGTAACCCCTATCACATGTGCTCTTCCGCTTCGTCGCATAAGGTCTCTCATAATATAGGAATAGATCTCAGGATCTGATTCTCCAGGAAATTCTACAAAAGTTATAAGCCTTGATAAAGCTCTCGAATTACCTTTTAAAGCCTCTTCATACAACTCAGTTATACCACTACTTTTCATACCCTCTCCTCTCCTCTGCAAGTTCCTTTATTCTCTGAATAATATATTTAAGAGGTGTATCAGGTGGAAAGACTTCCGCAACACCTAGCTGCTTAAGCTTCTCAGCATCATCAGGAGGTATTGTGCCACCAACCACAACCTTAATGTCTTCGGCGTTTTTCTCTTTGAGAAGCTTAAGCACAGCAGGTACGAGTGTCATGTGGGCTCCGCTTAGAAGACTTATTCCAATAACGTCCGCGTCCTCTTGAAGAGCTGTATTTACTACCATCTCGGGTGTTTGTCTGATACCTGTGTAAACAACCTCGAAACCAGCATCTCTTAGGGCTCTTGCAACGACTTTAGCTCCTCTGTCATGACCATCTAAGCCTAATTTTGCTACCACGACCTTATATCTTCTTCTAAGTCCCTCTCTCGCGATTTCCTTGCCCACATCTGCCTGTACAGAATCTTCCCACATGATATGTACACCTCAAATGATTTATTATGGGATCATTTAGTATATTAAGGGTTCACTCCATTCTCCATAGACGCTTTTCAGGGTGTTCATTATTTCTCCTAAAGTTGCTTTACTTATCGCAGCACTATAGACATAGGGCATAATATTCTCATTTCTCATAGCCGCCCTCTCCAACTCTATAAGAGCACTCTTAGTTTTGACAGGATCTCTGCTACTCTTGAATCTTCTCAGTCTCTCTATTTGCCTTATTCTAATATTCTCTTCATTAATTTTCAGAAGTGGTACTCTCCTCTCTTCCTCAAGAATTTCTCCTGCAAAAGCATTCACGCCCACGACTATTTTCCTCATCTCCTCTATTGCTCTCTGTTTCCTATAGGCACTTTCTGTTATTAATGTCTGCGGATATCCTTTTTCAATAGCCTCAACCATTCCTCCCATTCTCTCAATTCTATCTATAATCTTCCAAGCCTCCTCCTCCACTTTATCTGTGAGCCACTCAATGAAGTATGATCCTCCCAAAGGATCTACGGTATCAGCCACACCACTTTCATAAGCTAGTATTTGCTGAGTTCTTAGAGCTATCTTAGCAGAGAATTCGGTGGGTAGGGCTAGTGCTTCATCAAATGCATTTGTGTGAAGGCTCTGTGTTCCTCCTAAAACAGCTGCCAATGCCTGTAGAGTTACTCTTATAATATTGTTATAAGGTTCCAGAGCTGTTAACTCAACACCACTTGTTTGAGTATGAAATCTCAACCACATACTTCTCTTCTTCTTAGCACCGAACCACTCTCTCATAATCTTAGCCCACATTCTTCTTGCAGCTCTGAACTTGGCTACATGCTCAAATACCTGAACACCGGATGCGAAGAAGAATGAGAGTCTGTGAGCAAATTCATCGGGGTGATAACCTCTTCTAATCATCTCCCTAACATACTCAATGCCATCTGCCAAAGTTAAAGCAAGCTCCTCAACAGCTGTCGCACCTGCCTCATATATATGGTAGCCTGAGATGCTTATTGGATTCCACTTAGGCAGATTCTTAACACTCCACTCAATAACATCAACACCAATCTTTAGTGCTGGTTGAGGTGGAAATACCCAAGACTTTTGAGCGATAAACTCCTTAAGCTGATCGTTTTGCGTAGTTCCACCAATTTTATCGTCTGGTACCCCTTGCTTCCTCGCTACACCAACATAGAAGCTAAGCATAACAGGTGCTGGGGGATTGATTGTCATGTTAGTAGTTATATCACCCATGTAGATATCCTTGAATATAACCTCCATATCCTCGATCGTTGGTACAGAAACTCCTACAACACCTACCTCGCCAAAAGCTCTTGGATCATCAGGATCTATGCCTACCAGAGTTGGGTAGTCAAATGCTATTGAGAGACCGGTTTCGCCGTGACTGATAAGATACTTAAATCTATCATTAGTATCCTCAGGTGTTCCATAGCCACTAAATTCTCTCATAGTCCATACTCTACCTCTATACATGTTGTAGTGAATACCTCTTGTGAAGGGATATTCTCCCGGAAAACCTATTTTCTCAAAATAATCTTGATAAGCCATATCCAGAGGAGTATAAAGATCTTTTACAACAATGCCAGACTCCGTTAAGAAACTCTCTTTTCGATCCTTATATCCACTTTCAATCATATTATTCCTCCACTGCTCAAGAGCCTTTGCTAAAGCATTTAAAAAATCATTATCAAAGAATGAGGTTCTACTCAAATACTTCCCCAGGATATATAGCTATTAAATAATTTATTAATTTTTTGAAATAATATCGTGGTTGTATGCTAAAAATTATCAATTTTGAATTAATTTTGATTATTAGTTTAAATTTCATATATCTGACTTTAATTATTTAATATAATTAGACTCAGTAGGTTAACTAGATCATGTATCTGAGTATTTAGGATTGAATGTTACGAAGACTTTATCTTATGGGTTCTGTAGATAATTATTGAACGTAGAGCCTATTAGATTTGTTTTTAAAAAGTAGGTGGTGGTAGTAAAGATCTTTTGATGGAGTAGACGAGTCATGTCTCAAATCAAATTGTCAGGTTTAATTGTTTTATTGATGGGTCTTGCCATATATATGCTGTACATATATTATATAGGTTTCGATGAAGTCTGGAGAATGCTTAGTAGTATAGGTCTCTTAGAAATTTCGCTATTCATGCTACTGAGTTTAGTAGTGATCTTTCTCCATAGTTTCGCATGGTATTTATTGATTAGAGGTTACTCTGCTGAAAATAATATACGATTCACAGATGTATTTGGTATTATTGTTATAGCCTTATTCTCTGGTTATGTGATCCCCATCGGAGCTGTCACAGAGATTATAAGAATAGCTCTATCTGTGATTAAATATAGACTCAGGTCTTCTGTGGCTATATCAAGCGTTATTATGCACAGACTCTATGTATCATCATCTGCCCTAATTATCTTCTTCATAGTTTTTATTCTCAGAGCCTATTTCAGAAGTGTATACACTTTATCTTTTGGTGAGCTCATTATTATATCTGCCTATACTATCCTCGTTGTTTTACCTAATCTAAGCATACTAGGTATTATGAGTACAGATATTTTCAAAAGGATCCTAGATAGATTCAAGTATTTTATGGAGACCAAGATAGTTAAGAAAAAAATATCTTTTGAGCCTGAGATCTTTATGAGAGACTATACATCTTATCTCAGGAAGAGTATTTTTTCTATAAATTCAGTGCTTGCCTATGTAATATCTGTCGCTGAATGGTTCTTTCTCTCATTAGCTGTTTATATACTCGTATATGGATTTATTGGTAAATTACAGGATCCTATATATGCGGTAATGTCAGCTATTATTTTCCAAATGATCTACTGGATACTACCACTATCTTTCATAGGGTCTATAGGGATCGCTGAGTTCATAATGACACTTGCTCTTCAAATAATTGGTTTATCACCGTACTTAGCTACAAGTCTAGTTATACTATATAGAACAATAACTTTTCTGACTATTGTCTTACTTTACTATCCGATTATGAAGATCTCTAAGATAGAAGATTTGAGCAAAATAGTAAGAGAAGGCATTGATATGATCTATAGCAAAACCAAGTGATCACTTCTTTCTCTAATAATAATACATGATAAAATATTGTAATAAATATTAGGAGCTAATGCTTATATTCTAACTCACACGATATTTTTAAGGTGTGGAGTAGTTTGTATGGATTTAAGGTAGATTTTGATCCTGAGGAAAGAGAGGCGCTAAGAGAAGCGTTGCTTGATATGAGGGGAGTTGTTGAGGCACAAGTTTTTATAAGTGATGAGTGTGAGTGGTGTGATGCTACAGTATCAATGCTAAAAACGATCTCTGAGGCATCCCCAACATCAACCAACGGTAGATTATTCAGATATAGTGTATATAGGAGAGGCGAGGATCTTGTTAAGAAACTAGGTGTCACCAGATTCCCAACAATCTATTTATTGAATGGATCCATAAGATATTATGGCATACCTGCTGGAGAAGAGATCAGAGCTCTAGTCGAGACAATAATCAGAATTAGCCAGGGGGAGAGCGGTCTCGAACCTGAGACCATAAAAAGGATTAAGGAGTTTAACTCAACGGCTGTAATAGAGACTATAGTGACACCATCCTGTCCGTATTGTCCATATGCTGTGCTCTTAGCCAATATGGTTGCATTTGAATCATTTAAAGCAGGCAAAAGTAATATTGTATCCGTAGTTGTAGAAGCCTATGAGAACATGGATATAGCTGAGAGATATGCTGTAACCTCTGTACCTACAATAGCAATTAATGAGAGAGTAGAATTTATAGGTGTTCCTTACGAGGATCAATTGCTGGACTCAATTTATAGAATAGGTGCCAGAAGACCTTCTAGAGCCGTGACTATTGCTCAAAAAGCTACAGAAGAAGCTGAACTGAAGAAATTAATTAAGAAAGTTATTGAGGAAATAGATAAAGAAGAAAATAATAAGTAGGGTCCAAGTTTTTATACTTAGGTATACTCTCAAGACACGTAATACTAATGATTTAACCCGATCTTAATATACTTATTAACTAGATTAAGCACAATAATTAATTGAGAGGATATTACTATGTCCTCTGGAGAAAAAGTTAAGACTACGGTCTCGGTTATAAAAGCTGATATAGGTTCTTTAGCAGGTCATCATGTAGTGCATCCTGACACTATAGCAGTCGCTTCTAGAGTACTAGCAGAGGCAAAAATGAAGGGTCTCATTATCGATTACTATGTAACTAATGTCGGAGACGATCTTCAATTAATAATGACACATAGAAAAGGCGTTGACAATAGTGAGATACACGAGCTTGCTTGGAATGCTTTTAAAGAGGCTACTAAGGTAGCGAAAGAGCTAGGTCTATACGCTGCTGGACAGGATCTTCTTAGTGATGCGTTTAGTGGTAATGTGAGAGGACTAGGACCTGGAGTAGCTGAGATGGAGTTTTATGAGAGACCTTCTGAACCCATAATTGTTTTCATGGCAGATAAGACAGAGCCTGGAGCATTTAATCTCCCCATGTATAGAATTTTTGCAGATCCATTTAACACCGCTGGTTTAGTAATAGATCCAAGATTACACGACGGTTTCAAATTTGTAGTATTCGATGTGTATGAGGGTAAGGAGGTTACGTTTAATGCACCTGAGGAATTATATGATATGCTTGCACTAATAGGCACACCCAGTAGATTCATAGTTAGAAGGGTCTATAGAAAGAGTGACAACGAGATAGCAGCGGTAGTTAGTGTTGAAAGACTAAGTCTCATAGCAGGTCAATACGTAGGTAAAGACGATCCCGTAGCTGTGGTGAGAACCCAGAGTGGTTTCCCAGCTGTTGGAGAAGTTCTTGAGGCTTTTGCCCACCCACATCTGGTTGCTGGATGGATGAGAGGGAGTCACCACGGACCTCTCATGCCCGTGGGTCTTAGACATGCTAAAATGACTAGATTCGACGGTCCGCCGAGAGTTGTTGCCTTAGGATTTAATGTTAAGAATGGAAAATTAATTGGTCCAGCCGATTTATTCGATGATATAGCGTGGGATGAAGTTAGAAGAACAGCTCTTATTATAACAGATTATATGAGAAGACATGGTCCATTCATGCCTCATAGACTAGGTCCGGAAGAGATGGAGTACACGACGTTACCGGCTGTGCTAGAGAAGTTAAAGAATAGATTTGTAGAGACCGGAGAGAGAAAAGCTGCTCAGCCAAAGATTAAAACAGATCTTTTATCACATCACGACTAGAACTGGTAAGGAGATCATTTTTGAGAACACCTGTTCTAGTAATAAACTATAAGAATTATCGCCAGGGATACGGAGAATCTGGTGTTAGAATAGCAGAGTATGCTAAGAAAATATCTGAGACATATAATGTTGAGATAATTGTGATGCCTCCTTTCACCGAAATAAGAAATATTCTTAAGATAGGTGTACCAATATACGCACAACACGCAGATCCCTTAGGATATGGCGCTAATACAGGTAGTATACCACTTGAGGCTCTAAAGGATGTTGGTGTAAAAGGTGTTGTAGTTAATCATAGTGAGAAGCGAGTTGATTTAAGACATATTGCTAAGGTAGTAGAGTTATCAAAGAGATTAGGGTTAGAAACGCTTGTCTGCGCTGAGGATATATATATTGCTAAAATGATTGCTTTACTAGAACCAGATGCTATAGCTTTAGAGCCTCCAGAACTTATAGGTAGCGGAAGAGCGGTCTCCAAGGTAAAGCCAGAGATCATAACTGAAGGAGTTAATGCTGTAAAAAGTATTAATAGCAAAGTAAAGGTTCTTGCAGGCGCAGGAATTACGAGCTATGAGGACGTAGCAAAAGCTATTGAGCTAGGTTCTGAAGGTGTTCTTGTGGCCTCTGCTATAATGACTGCTGAGAGACCTGAGAAAGTAATGGAAGATATGGTTAAGGCATTAAAAAAATAATATTATTTTCCTTAAAAACTTTAGTTTTTTCAGCTTCTATTCAATTTTTATTTCTTGTCCTTCTTCAACGACTCTCTTTTTCTTAAGTTTAATCTCTAAAATACCGTTCTTGTAGGTTGCTTTGGCATTTTTAACATCTACCTCAACTGGAAGATCAACTTCTCTATAATATTTCTTACCATTACTGCCCTCTATAATAAGCCTCTTTCCCTCAGTTCTAACCTTGATCTTCTCTTTCTCGACACCAGGCATCTCTACAACAACTGTTATAGTATCATCCTCCTCGTATACATCTACCAGAGGCTCTATCTCTTCTGAAATTACTCTTCTCGGCCTACCCTCCTCGACTACCACGGGTCTTCTATTCCCAAAAGTCTCTATACGAGGCACACCATCTGGGCCTATGGTGATTCTGAAACCGTAATAATAACTTTTTCTCTTTATGTCTTTAGATATTTTTTCCTCTGGTACATAGCCCTCCCATCTTCTAATGAATTCATTCATTTCTTCCTCGATCTCTCTGAACAATTCATCAATCCAATCAAATATGTCTCTCCTACGTCTCATATCGAGGACCTCATTACCCAATATATTTGTTAATTCATGAAAGCTAAAAACTTCAAATAGCATTAACTCGATACTTTAGAGAATCTATTGCTGTTTCTCAAGATCTTTCTTAATTGATTCTTGTAATTCTTTAATTTTTTTAATTTGTTCTATGGCTCTATTAATCCACTCACTACTACACTCTATTCCTCTTCTAGTGAAGTAAGACACCGCCTCACTCCTGCTCTTAAAAATTCCTCCCTCAACTAACTCATCTATTATCTTAAGATCCTCGGATCTTATTCTAACAGAGGAAACAACTTCTGTACCTATGCTTGGCTGTACTCTAGTAATTCTAATTATTTCTTCACTAAGATCTCTTATTATCTTATCTAGACTTCTCATAGTAGTTCCTATAGAAGTTATTACTAGATCAGGAATTCTTCTTATACTAGTATAGATAAAAGGACCCATATATCTCTTTTCTTCTAAGTATTCCTCTAGAAGATCTACTGTCTCGTTTAGCTTTATAGTGAAATCATCAATTTTTTTCCGAATATAATCTCTTATTTTACTTAATTCCTCTTCGGATAATTTCTTTTCTTCGATCTGATCCCTTAGATCTTCTAGAGATCTTCTTAAATCTCTTCCTAAAACTCTGATCTCATGTCTCCAGTATCTAATAGCTTCTCTACCTGAACCTCTCTCAAATATTCTACGTGTCTCTTCATAGATCTCCTTAAGTCTTCTCTCTGCATTGTCAAATAACTCATTTATTTTCTTAACTAATTCATCGAAAGACATACTGCTTACCATATATTGTAACTATGTAATACAACTTATAAATATTTTTGAATACAAAATTATCTAGATTTTGATTATTAATATATCATTCATTACTTTAAATGTCAGATAGATCTGGGAGAGTAAAGCAAATAAAAAAATATTTGATACAACTATAGTTGGTTCTATAATGGAGATTTATCTGTTCATAGATTTGGATAATACCTTGGTTGTTAATCCATTAGGTAGATATGTTCTACCGAAGATTTATGATCTATTAAGTAGAAAATATAATGTAAACAGGGTAATGGTTGAAAATTACTTAACGAAAAGACATCTAGAATTAATTAAAGAGGATCCTTTGAAAGCCTTTGACTGGGACTATATATTACAAGAATTTACTAGAAAGTATATAGGTCACGAACTATCTGAAATAGATCTAGTGAGAGACCAGCGTAATGAATGTTATAAGGTTTATGTGTTTGAAGATGTGAAAGAGGCATTAGAGAAGTTTAGAGAAGAGAGTTACATCACTATTTTAGCAACCAATGGACTATCTAAGTATCAAGATTGTGTCATTGAGTTTAGTGGGTTGCGTAAATATTTTGAAGAATTACGAACGCCTGATATCGTTGGGTGTTTAAAAGACTCGAAATGCTTCTATGACCTAGGGACCATAGATTCTGAAGAGAAGGTACTTAAGATCTCTGTAGGAGATGATCTTTATTTCGACGTATATAGCCCGTCTAGATATGGTGTAAGAACTATTTTCATAAATAGATCGTCCAGATCTCTGAAAAACATATATCTTGAATTTTTTCAAATAGATTACAGCTACGCCAAACCTGATAAAATAATCACAACATTTAAAAACTTGTCTAAGGCAATTTTAGAAGTATTAAATAAGATAATAGGAGCCGGAAATGATCCTCCTCAAAGAGTTTCTTGAGAAAAATTTAAAATCTGAACATATATTTATTATGATAATGGTGGTGCCGGAGTAGCTCAGCTGGTAGAGCGCCGGGCTGTTAACCCGGTGGTCGGAGGTTCGAATCCTCCCTCCGGCGCCACATCACGTTTATTAATACATGATTTTCTCCTCTAACTTTCTAAATTTCTTATATAGAAGTAGCCGCCTAAAGCCATTGTTGATATAGCCCATAAAAATAAGAACACTAATATATACTCCGGAGTGTAGGGATACTGCTGCGAGATCCCAAAGATCTCTCTGTATAGAGATACAGTCAATGAGATAGGATTGAAACTAGCTACGTAATACAGAGGTCCTGGGAATCTTACTCTAATTAGTTTCTCTGGGTAAAATACGTTAGATATAAAGAATAAAATGAAGTACGTAAAGCTTCTAAGTGTTGCCTGCATATCAAAATTTCTTGTAGATGTCGAGATAGCTATTGATAAACTAGACATTGTTAATGTCATGAAGATCGAGGCTACGAGAATATATACTAGTTCAATTGTTGAAGGGATCTTTATTAAGATCAGTAGAAGAATCAAGAAAGGTGTCTCATATATTATGCCTCTGACAACACCTGATAGTATCCTCCCCATAGCAAGCTCTAGACGAGATATTGGTAGGGATAGGAGGTACTGTGTGAATCCTCTTCTTATCTCTACACCAACTTCTCTACCTATAGAAAATGCTGAGGCAAATGCTGCAATAGCTGTTATTCCTGGTGCCATGAAGAGAAAGTAATCTGGTATAAGCTCTCTATTAACAATTCTGTTAAATAAGACTGCGAATATAAATAGATCAGCCAGATTCATCGTTATTAAACCAGCAAGCCACCACCTATATTTCCAGAATCTATTGAGGTCTCTGTTAACGATCATGTAAATAGATTTAAGATTCAATGAAAACAAAGATCTTGCTAAACTTATTTCCAACCACCTCCCTCAACCCTCCTCTCAATAAATATTGTAGCAAGTGATGTTAGTGATATACTAAATCCCAGTAGGAAAAAGAGTATTTTCACAGGATCATCTTGAATAAGATATTTACCTAACTCGCTTGGATAAAAGATCCATCTGAGAAAATCAGCCAGATACGAAAGAGGATTTGATACGCCAACGTAGTAGTAGGGTAGAAATGATAGAAGAATTACTGCCGGATAAAAAACTGTACTCAATCTCACAAGAAGAGAATCCATTATACCAAAAGCTATATCTGTAACATCACCTGATTTAAGTAAGAATACTACCGATATTGAGAGACCCACTATACCTACAGAGAATAGATATGCTGATAGGGCTGCACTTAATATGGCTATGGGCTCAAAACCTCCAAGAAGTATTATTACTATTAAAAACATAGGGAGACTTAATATAAAGGAGCTTATACTTCCACCAAGAATTCTTCCTATCGCAAGAATTCTTCTCTTGATGGGTAGAGATAACATGTATTCAATAACCCCCTCCTCAAACTCTTGCGCTATTTCATATCCTCTGAACATTGTTATAGTAAAAAGAATCGATGTATATGCACCCAGTAAATAAAAATGATAATAAGTTGTCTGAACACCGAATCTTTGACCCACAACTGCTGTTATGAGATATGCGAAAAATCCTACCTGAACAGTAAACCAAGCGACTCTCATCAATATAAATATTTTATATCTAAAGATCTTTCTCACATCGTAGAGAATTAATAGATATAACTGTCTGAAATCTTCTCTCGAGAACTTAATCACCTAATCGTGCTCCTGTAAAGAACATGAAGACATCATCTAGAGAAGGCTCTTTCATAGTAATCATTTTAACCTTAACACCTAAGTTATTCAAAATATTTAACGCCGGCACTATCTTCTCCTCACCTTTGTTAACATAGATCCTTAACTTTCCATTACTTATATCGATCTTATGAGCTTCTAATTTCTCGAGGAGAATTCCTCTGAGATGCTCGCTAACAACTCCTTCGATCTCTGCCTCGATAATATCTCCACCAGGTATCTTGTCTTTTAATTCATCAGGTGTCCCCAGCCCTCTTAATTCTCCCTTGTATATGATCCCTATTCTCTGAGACAGTACTTCTGCTTCATACATTTCATTTGTCGCTACTATAACTGTTGATCCTTCTTTAGATAATTCTTTAATTGCTCTCCAAACGTTATGCTTAGCTATAACATCTAGCTGTGCTGTTGGTTCATCAAATATAGCTACTCGAGGTCTCTGAATAAGGATCTTCGCGATCTCAACCTTCTTCCTATTACCTCCACTAAGTTCTGAAAACATCTTATTTCTATGCTCCCAAAGATCTAGTTCTTCCATAACTTCTCTAACAACTCTCCTCGCCTCAAATGATCCGTAGCCTACAACCCTAGCATGCCATGTAAGTATCTCAATAGGCTTATCAATCCACATAGCCTTTGGTTCCTGAAATGCTATTCCTACAAATTTTCTGACTTCATCACTCTCTTTTACAACACTTTTCCCATAGACTTGTATATCACCTTCACTAGGTTTATATACTGTAGCCATGGTTAATAGCGTTGTTGATTTACCAGATCCGTTGGGACCCAATAATCCGAAGATCTCTTTATCATATATATCTAAATTCAGATTTTTAACAGCGGTAAAATTACCGAATCTCTTAGTGAAGTTAATTATCCTTATAGCGATCTCAGTACTCAATGATGACCATCCTACAAATAATTGTAAAGCCAAGCACAATTATATTTCTGATTTAACGAAAAATTGTTTCACCACTTAATTTAACGAGATTTCTTATGGAGATCATAAATGCTATTAAATCCGCGATAGATCCAGGGTTTATGTTAAGACTTCTATAGAGACTATCGAAGAGATTAATGCATTTATCACGTATTTCCCCTGAAATACTCCTGATCTCTTGGCAAAACTTCAGGGAATTCCTGAAGAATAGTGCTTTAACAAGACTATTTGATCTAACTATGTGTGTATCTATGTATGTGGATGCTATATCAAGAAAAACTTCTTGAGTAACTTTATATAGCTCGGAGTCGCCGCTGGCAATAATTTTCTCGAAGTATCTTCTAGTCACCTCGTAACCGCTATATAGTTCACGTAAAATTATGTCGGTATATCTACCATAGTATAGTAGATCCCATAGACTTCTAACAGAATTTTCTTCTTTGTAGAGATCCGGTGTTGGCCCCTCATGTATATATATTTTTGAACCATAGATCCTTTTTAGTATACTAAATATCTCACTAACATGAATTTTTTTCCCACATTTTACTAAGTGATCTGTTGCTCTTTTTAAGAGATCTTCATAATTTTTAAATACTGAAGTATCAATGTTATTGTAATAAACATTTTCTTTTAAGAACCTTGGTATAACCGCCACTACTGGTGCTAGGAGTATTACGAAGCCTAAGTGCAAGTTACCCATCCCATGAATCTCTTCACCTCTTAAGTACAATTCTCTCACTATATATCCTAGATCATAACATTCATTATCTGCAAGATCTATTTTTAGTAAAAGATCTTCTATAGCATGAGAAATCATTATTGATGCTATTATAAATCCGTGGTGATACAGGCCTTTAGCGGATCTGATAGGACTAGAAGTACCTGGTTTATGCACTGATGCCTCAATAGCTAATCCTGATGCTAGTGCAACAGAGATCTTCTCAAAAATCTTTTTCTTCTGATATTCTCGTGAACTCTTCATGAAATCATCATTAAATAGTTTTTAGAGAAATGATTTATTTGATGATGAGTGGGTTATGAACGGATGCTATGAAGATATGGGCGAGGTCTGACGGTGCCTACCGTTATAACGCTAATGATTTCTATAAATCTTATCTAGTAGATATTCTTTGCTTCATAAAACTCTAAACCTATTTCTTACTTAGATTATGTATGTATGGGATATCTTGGTCTTATGTAAGAATTAGCTATTAACCTACTCACAGTTTATTTTAAATAGGTATTTGAACCATTACATGTATCTTCTCTAAACCTATTCTCTTGGCAACATTTATCCACTCATTACCTATTGAGACTACCGAGAACACGCCTACAGGAATTGCTCTAGCCTCTCTTATTATTCTTACTAAAGAAGCAAGTGTTCTCCCACTCCTTAATAAATCATCTGCTATCAATACTCTCATGTTCTTCCTTAAGAGAGATTTTGGGACGTAGATAGATGTTAGCACAGGAGGGTCTCTCGATAAATAAGTATCTTCATAGAACTCATCATAGCCCAACTCTTTTCTCTTTTTGGCTATTATTAAGTCAATATCTAGGAGTAAAGCTATTGATAAGGCTACTGGTACACCGTCTACCTCAACCGTTATTACTGCGTCTATGTCAGTATCTCTAAAATAATAGTAGGCTTCATAAGCAATTAACTTAGCTATATCTTTATTATATACTAGATCATATATATTTACTATGTCTTTACCAATGATCCTCACATGATCAGAGACTATTTTTCTAAGAACTCCTCTCGTAATTAAGGATGATATAATGTACTCAGCTCTCTCTCTATTAGGCTTCATATTATTAGAGATATACCTCCATAGAATCGGGGGAGACAATCCTAAGTAGTTTTGTAGCTCTCTATATTTCAAATATTTCTTAACTGTTACAAGAAGTTCTCTAGAGATCTCTCTTACGTCAACTTTACTCATTTCTTGATCCTCTTTCTGAGCCTAGCTTCTTTACGCTCTCTCATTGATGAAGTGTAGATCTCGAGTATTTCAAAGATCTCAGGACCCATAGCGATTATATCGTACTCTGCTACTATACCCACTAGTTTTTTCTCGGCATTTACAACGGGGATATGTCTTACTCCGTACTTCATCATTAATTCAACGATTGTGGACACGGGTGTGCTCTCCTCTACATATACAACTGGTTTGCTCATGATCTCGCTAGCTGTAACTATTCTAGGATCTTTTTCTTCCGCGACTACTTTTGATATGATATCATAGCTAGTTACTATCCCAATAATATCTCCTCTGCTATTAACAACCACGACAGAACCTATTCTATACTCTGACATGATACGAGCTATTTCTGATGCTGTTGTGTCGGGATCTACTGTCACAGGATTTGGTGTCATTATATCGCTTGCTGTAATCATCTAAATCTACAACCCATTATCAGTTAGATAATACAGAAATAAAACTCTTTTTATAATTTCTAAATCCTTAATTAAGATCTCTGTTCTACGTTCTTTAGTTATTAACTTCAGAAGTAATAATTTAGTAGGGTCAAGTTTTGGTTTCTAGTCTCGAGGAAGTTATTCATAAGACAGTTGTTAAACTACTTGAATTAGCCGCTACTGATCTTCCTGAAGATGTTGAGAGAGCTCTCAAAGAAGTTTATGAGAAGGAAACTAATCCTATGGCCAAGTCTATGCTTAAATCCATCATAGACAATGTCTTAGTAGCTAGGAAATGGAAATATGCTATATGTCAAGATACGGGTACAGTTATATTCTATGTTAGGACAGATCCTAAGATCCCGGTGATAGGTGCTCTACCCGGTATATTAAGGAGAGCTACTGCTGAGGCCACTAAACAAATTCCTCTCAGACCAAATGCTGTGGATCCTTTCACAGAGAAGAATTCCGGCGACAATACAGGTAGATATATTCCATGGATAGAGTGGGATATAGTTGATGGCTTAGGCTACATCGAGATCACGGCCTTGTTAAAAGGAGGCGGTTCCGAGGCTCCTTCAATAGCTAAGACCCTGACACCTGCAGAGGGTTTAAAGGGGCTGGTTAGAGTAGTTCTAGAAACAATTTTTGAAGGCGGGGCTAAGCCTTGTCCACCGGTAGTTGTTGGTGTAGGGATAGGTCCCACGGCTGATATAGCTATTAACTTAGCTAAGAAAGCTGCTCTATTAAGACCTCTAGGTGTTAGGAGCGATGATCCTAACGCAGCAAAGTTGGAAAGAATTCTTCTGGATGCTATAAATAAGATGGATCTAGGTACACACGGCGTAGGTGGCATAACTACAGCATTAGATGTTCACGTAGAATACGCCTATAGACATCCTGCTGCTTTTAGCGTTGGAGTAGTTGTTAGTTGCTGGGCTCTTAGAAGAGCTAGTGCAAGGATTTATCAAGATGGTAAAGTGGAGTATCTCTCCCATAAAATATTGTAGGAGGTGATTCATGTGGCAGAATATAAATTAAGAACTCCTCTAAGTGAATATGACGTGAGAAAACTAGAGATAGGAGACATAGTTTATCTCTCAGGAATAATTATCTCAGCTAGAGATGCAGCTCATAAGAGATCTCTGGAGCTGCTTCAAAAAGGGGAGAAATTACCCATAGATCTCAGAGGATTAGCCGTTTATCACGTTGGGCCTGTTGTTAGAAAAACAGAGAGTGGCTGGGAAGTCATCTCAGCAGGCCCCACGACAAGTACTCGAATGGAGCTTTATGAAGCCGAATTCATTGAAAAAACAGGTGTGAGAATGATCATCGGCAAGGGTGGTATGGGCCCTAAAACCACAGAGGCGTGCAAGAGGTTTGGAGCTGTATATACAATTTATCCAGGAGGTGTGGCAGCCTTGGCAGCTAAAGCTATAAAGAGAGTGATTGATGTATACTGGCTCGATCTAGGTATACCAGAGGCTATGTGGGTTATGGAGGTGGAGAATTTTGGTCCGCTGACTGTAATAATAGACTCTAAAGGAAACAACTTCTATGAAAAAAGATATAGAGAGATCCGAGAAAAATTAGATAAGGAGATTTATCCAGAGATCTTTTCAGTATTAAAAGAATGAGGATATCATAGACATTCACGAGTTAAAACAGCTAGTCTAGTAAGAAAATTGAGGCTAGTTCTGATTTTAAAATTAGAAAGTTTTTGAAATAATAATCTTAACAGGGGATAAATAATGATCAATTTAGTTAAAAAAGCTCTGTCAATGAAAGATGTGAACAATGAAATAAATGCTATAGTCTCATGGAATGATAAAGTTGAAGATGAGGCTGAGAATATTCTAAAACAAGACTTAGAACCATATCCAATAGCTATTAAAGACATAATTGATGTAAAAGGATTAAGAGTATCTATGGGATCAAGAGTTTTTGTTAATAGGGTCTCAGAAAGAGACTCTGAAGTCGTTAAAAGGATCAGAGCTTCAGGTGGTGTAATTATAGGGATGGCGAATACACACGAATTTGCTTCGGGGGTAACTACTACCTCAAGTGTTTACGGACCAACTAGAAATCCGAGAGATCTGAGTAGAATAGCTGGTGGAAGCTCGGGAGGCTCTGCGGCAGCTGTTGCCGCGGGTATAGTGCCTGTTGCCTTGGGCACAGATACTGCTGGTTCTGTTAGAATACCTGCTTCATTAACTGGTATCTATGGTTTCAAGCCTACGTATGGAACAATTGATACAGAAGGTGTGTTTCCTTTAGCGCCTTCTCTGGATACTATAGGGATTTTAGCAAAGTCTATTAATTGGGTAAGGAGGATCTTTACTATTATAGCTAATAAAGATACTATGTATTATATGGAGAAAATTTTAAGAAAAGGAGACAATACTGTTAGAAAGATTAGAAGGATCAGGATCGGGGTTCCTAAATGGTTTAGAGCCTCGGAGGAAGTCTATGATAAGTTTATGAATAAGCTATCTTCGTTGGATCATGTTATAATTGAAATGGAGAATTTCGAAAAGAAATTAACAAAGTACTTTCCAGTGATCAGATTAGCTGAGGCTTCAAATATACACCTAAGATATAAAGAGAAGTGGGATCTTTATTTCCCAGACGTTAGAGAGCTTGTTAAGAGAGGTCTAGAGATCCCGGCATATGAATACTTTGAGGCTTTGAGGGTCAGAGAGGAACTCTATCGAGAGTTTCGCAGAGTAATGAAGGTTCATAATTTGATTCTTCTAGCTATGCCAACAACACCTATACCGGCCCCGTCCTTAGAAGATACTATAGGAAAAGAATTAAATATGAGAGAGATCTTATCAACTGTAAATGTAACTATTGCTTCCTTCCTAGGTCTTCCGGCGATTTCTGTGCCCTCACTTGAAATAAATAATCTACCTGTAGGGATTCAATTAATTGCAGATCGCTTCTATGATCTCTTACTACTTGATATAACTCAAAGATTAAAAGATGATCGATTAATATAGATTTCGATTTACCTCTCAAACCAATATAGATATATTGTTTATAAGTTTTCTAAGATAAATGAGGGATAGAGCATCTGCGAAATGTGTAGAGAAATGAATCTTATAAGTAATGAATTACACGGCAAAAATATTTGGGAATGGATGCTGGTAGAGATAGAGAAATTATGTAGAGGTTAAGTGTATGAGTGAAAATCTTGAAGAGATTCTGTATCAAGAAAGATCTGAACTTAATAATAAATTAAAAAAATTATTAGAAGATCGTGAGAGAAAAATAGATGAACTCAAGAAATATAAAGAGAAGAGAATAGAATACGTGGAAGAGATCAGGAGATTAAAAGATGAACTTAAGAGATTAAGAGATGTGAAGAATGAGTTTAGAAATAGAATCAACGAGTTAAAGAAGAGAAGAAGCGAGCTTCGTGAAAATATGAAGAATTTATTAAATAGATTAATTGAGTTGAGATCCTCTATACCTGAACTCTCAGAGTTAAGTAAGGTTTCTCTAGCATCTATTCGTGAAAGAATTGATAAACTAGAGTGGAAAATCATTACTGGGCAAGTAGATCTAGAATACGAGCATATGATTATTAAAGAAATTGCTTCTCTAGAGAATCTTTTAGAGAAAGCCATAAAAGCTAGGAAAACATCATCAGAGCTAAAAGAAATTAGAGCTCAGATACTCAGCTATAAAATGGAGATGAATGATCTCTCTAAGGCTATGGAAGAGATCCATAGGGCTCTTAGAAATATAAGTGCTAACGAGCAGGAGATTAAGAATAAAATAAACGAGTTATCTAGAAATATTCAAGAGATAGATAATAAGATTTCGGTGCAGAAGCAAGAGTTAGATAGCATAAGTAAAGAGATTCAGAATATCAGAGAAAGACTTAAGAATGTATCTCAGGAGCTAAGAAGAGTAAGAGAGGAGAAGATGAGATCCAGAGAAAAAGAAATTCTTGACTCATTAAGAAAAAGAGCTGAGGATAAACTAAAGAAAGGAGAGAAAATAACTTTTGAAGAGTTATATGCTCTATACGGTGAATCAAGTGACGAAGAGACCTAAGACACTTCTAGTAGTGATCGATTATGATAATGATATTGGAAGAGAGGGCTTTAAAACTCCTATTAAAGGCTACTATGAGTCTTTGAAAGTAGCTGAGGAGTTTGGTATCAGAAGACCCCAAGACTCAGATCTAAATGCTTTATTCGCGGCTCTCAAAATATATAGAGAACTCGAGACGAGAGGAATTGATCCAGAGATCGTTATCATTAGCGGAAGTGAAAGAGGTGGTTTAGAAGCTTTTCAAAATATAAAGATGCAACTTACGCAGATACTATCTACAGATAAATATGATTCGGCAATAATAGTGTCTGACGGAGGAGAAGACGAGAAAGTTTATCCACTGATTCAATCTATGATTCCTGTGGAGTATATAGAGCGAGTCGTTGTTGAGCAGCATAGAGGTATAGAGACAACCTACATAATTCTATGGAGATATTTTAGAAAAGTACTAGAAGAACCTAGATTATCTAAAGTACTTATAGGGTATCCAGGCATCATTCTCTTAGCCTTCTCGGTACTTGCTTTATTAAATCTCTTGCTTCAAGGCGTGCTGGTCTCCTTACTAATACTTGCTTTACTAATGATTTATAGAGGATTTAACCTAGAGGAGTTTATAGTTGTTTCGTGGCGTAAAAAACCTGCTAGAACTATATCTTATCTGAGTGGATTAGCCGTTGGTTTAATAGCTATTGCAATAACATATATTCTTGTATCGTCAAAACTCAGCGTAGGTGCATCAATGCTCAATATACTTGGTAGCTTATTTATATCTGTTACGTGGCTTTATTCTGTAAGTATCACTCTTCCTTTAATAGGCGAAGCTTTAGATAAGATCTTCAAAAGATCTTTTTCAGCATGGAAGTACATTATGGCGATAATAACAGTAATTATAATAACTATATTATTAAGCGATCTAGGCAATATACTACTTGGACTACCGGCTAGGGCTACAGCAGAGGTTCTTATCTCTGTGCTTGTCAATAGCAGAATTATTGAAAGAATATTAGTAGCCTTAATCACAATAATTATCGCATCATCAACTCTACAACTTCTTTCAAGAATCTATTATTCTCGTAAGAGAAGGAAGCTTTCTTAGATTTATAGATTCTCTCTATAATTAAATAAATACTCTTATAAAGTTGTTTCTAGTGCTATTATTTCTCGTAATCTTATCTGCAGCTTCGTATAATTCTAATAGATCTTCAGGTGAAAGTTCTACTACTTTACCATTATCGATGTTTAAAGCGTATAGTTTATGTAAATATGCTTTATGTATAGACACTATTTCGACGGGAGGATTCTTATAGTATCTATCTATTAGAGTTTTTAACTCTTTTATTATTTCGAGATCTCGCTCAGAAGGTTTCTTAAGTAATATTCTAGGTATAGGAGGAACGTAATACGTTGGAAACGCTAGTATAAAAACATCAGCTAGTGCACTATATCTAGCTATTTTACTAGCTAATCTCGCCTTAAGATACGTTAGTGGTTCCTCAGCGTATTCTGCTGGAACGAATCCTGTTTCTATCTCGATGACTACTCTTCCTCCTTTAAAACCAACTACATCAGCCATAAGCACATCATCAAGTTTTACCTCTACATCGACGTCACTATAATTTTGTTCAATAAGATACTTAGCTACTGCAAGCTCCATAATTGAGTGATTCAGTGAAACCGCTCTAATTTTATTTAACTCGAGTAGTTTATTTGCTAGGTGGAGAAGTCTCTGACGAATCTCTATATCAGATCCTGCGATTCTATTTATATAATTTACTAAGGAATTATATATTAATTCTTCGCTATTTATCTTTGCACACACCCATGATTAATTAATATGTGCTGCGAGAAAATATTTCATAGCGATCATATACATACGTAGAGGGTCAGATCTCTTTCCTCCTTATATAAATTAATTGATTAGTTTCATTTACTATATATCCGCTACCAGACGCGACACCTATAATGAATTCTAGAATAAATCTTATATAGTTGTTATCGAGAGATTTTATGAAAACTAGATCATCTCCCTTTTTGAAAGATACTCCTAATATCTCACCCATTTTTTCCATTAGTGGATATATATCGATCATCATCTCCGACAATACTTTACCAACTCTTTCCCCATGGATTCTTGCTTTCGCTATCTCGTCATCAGAGAATTTTTTATCTACTAATAGATCTAGCGGAATATATACAAACTTTAGAGAAGACATAATAAGATCATATCTTGCTTCCTCAAGTAATTTAGGGGCAAATATTCCCTCCTCTTCTAATGATACTACTACATTAAGGAGTCTTCTCAGATATTCTGATAGAGTCATACCTCTCCTCATTGCTACACTCTTTATTCTCTCAACTAATTCTCGATCCAGACCCAGCGTCTTTCTAACTCTGGGCATATCTGATCACTACCGACACAACACCTTTATCGATGTAAGAGGATTCAATAAATACTTCAAAAGACTTTGCTACACCCTCAATTACAGAATTAATAAGTTCGGAGAAGAGATATGATTGATTGAATAATGAAACAACAATCTTATAAGTATTTTTACTATTAGGGACTGGGATAAGATCTATTTTAGCATCCGGAACCCATATTCTCAGAATCTTTACAAAATACTCTGGAGATGAACCTCTCTTTGTTTTCGTCAAGAGACCGATCCACTGTGCAGATCTGAATAATTCCTCTCTTAATTCATTAAAATCTTTCTCATCTAATTTCTCTAAGAGCTTCCCCAAGAAACTACTTGGTATAATCATTCCACCAATTCTCTTAATATCTTCCATGAGATCAAAGTCATATATCGTTTCGATAAGATGAGGATTCATCTTAGAGACCTCAAGAAAAGAAGATAATATTTTCTCAACTAACTCTCTGAAGGGTATTCCTAATCTACTAGACAGATCCATGGCCTCCCTGATGAGGCTCTCAGATATTGGAACAAGTCTCCTACTCTCTGGAGACAAATTCACACCTTGAATAATTTTGTGTACACATATATAAATCAGAAGTTTTATGAACATACTTTTATACATAGCTGTGATCTTTTCTGAAGGCTCATACGAGATAGTCCACTTATATATTAGATCTGAGCACAGATCTATTCCGTAATTAAAGATCTGTTATAAAGCGCGTTAAAAAGTGATTGAGTTAGTCAGATAATAATAATTATGGTTATTTATTAAAAACGGTCTATAAAATATATATCTCTTAATAACTAATACCTTATGAAGTAACATGATTAAATCATTACTTAAAATCATTAAGTCCAGAAAGAAAACTGATGTCAATAAAGATCTGGGTCATCTAGAAACTGATGTAAATAAAATATTCCCTAAAGAATTAAGAGGTCAGAGTTCTTCGGAAAGAGAATCAGAAGTATCTTCATACGGATTTATTGATGTAGTTTACGGGAGTGTGGAGGGGAAGGTCCTTGAGAGATATCCTGTCAATGATCCTTGGGCGCATGTATTAATTATTGAAGATGAGAGAACAGGCGAGATCGTATATAAAATTGATGAAATTCCGTTAAACGATCTGGAGAAAAAACTGTTTGTTAGAATACTTGATTTTGTTATGTGGAGTATTGGTGAAATATCTCCGGAAATTGATCCTGTTGAGTATCTTAATAAAAGCGCTAGACAAGCAATAGATCTATTTAGAATGAGATTAGGTTCTACGCCAACTGTTAGTTGGTCTAAGATCCTTTACTATGTTGAAAGGAATGTGCTGGGATACGATGTTCTTGATCCCTTGATGAGAGATCCCTACATAGAGGATATATCATGCAACGGCGTGGGGTACCCGATATATGTGTGGCATAGAAGATACGAATCTATACCTACCAATATGTGGTTCAGAAAAGCTGAGGATCTGGACAAATTCGTTATGAAACTTGCTCATAAGGCCGGCAAACATATATCGGTGGCTTTCCCAATACTAGATGCAGCACTTCCTGAGGGGCACAGACTCGCTGCCACATACATGAGAGAGATCTCTACTCACGGATCAACATTTACGATCAGGAAGTTCAGGGAGGACCCCATAACAATCGTGGATCTAATGAACTTCAAGACCATATCACCTATACTGGCAGGCTACCTCTGGTTCCTAATAGACAGAAAAGCACCTATAATGGTTCTCGGAGTCACAGGGGCTGGGAAGACTACCTTGATCAACAGTATACTTAATCTTGTTAAGCCCTCATATAAGGTGGTGACGATAGAAGATACACCCGAGCTGAGACTACCAATCGAGAATTGGGTTCAGCTAGTGTCCAGACCAAGTTACGCAGCCGGTGAGAGTAAAGCTGGTGAAGTCACACTTTATGATTTAATCAGAGTTTCACTAAGATATAGGCCAGACATAATAGTTGTTGGAGAGGTGAGAGGTGAGGAGGCTTATGTGCTTTTCCAAGCAATAGCTACGGGACACGGTGGTGTAACCACTATACATGCGGAGGATATTGACTCAATGATCAAGAGACTTAAGAGCCCACCAATGAATATACCTGAATCCTATATACCTCTCATAAGTAGTGTCTTAGCGATTAGAAGAGTCACTATAAGAGAAGGAGACAAGGTAAGAACAGTAAGAAGGGTAACAGATGTTTGGGAACTCAACAAGGACGGCGGATATGTAAAAGCTTCGTATTGGAGTGCTTCTAAGGATCTGTTTATACATAATCTTCGTGAAGGTGTATCATTAAAAAGATATTCTGAGTTAGAAGAGAGAGATCTAAGCGATCTTTATAAAGAAATTCTTGAGAGATCCCTGATTATGTACTGGCTTTATAAGAGAGAGATCAGGAATTATAGAGAGATCGCGAGATATATAGCTATGTATCATAGAGGTAGAAATGAGCTTATCACTAGGGTATTAGGAGATGTGAAGGCTATGATAGTGGGAGAAGCCACAGTATACGAAGAATTACTAGAGTATGTAAAGGGAGCTTAAATTGAGGATTCAGAAACCTAGATTTTTTAGAAATAAAAATCGGTCTCTTGAAGGTCTCAAAAGATATTTGAAGAGAAAAGCGGAAATTTCTAGAAGAATCTCGAGAAAAAGATCTATTGTATCAAGGCTACAACTTATAGATTTTATATCGCTATTACTCTTGGAGCCTTTTGCTCGAAAAATCATGAAAACATTTGAATTAGAGAGAGTTTTTAAAGAAGCGGGTATAGGTATACATCCTCTTATATATGCTGCCAGAGTAGCTGTACTTCTAATGTTTTCAATTATCTTAGGAATATCACTGATTCTAGTAGGAATCTACGTGTACGCATCCGTTTTACTTACATTAATAGTATTGATCATTTTAGGCATTACAATACCTATAATAACGTTCGCTTTCTCACTACTTTATCCTATCTCGGCATCTTCGTCAAGAAGGCATATGACCGAGAGTGAGCTCCCATTTTTCGCAGTTTACGCCTCGTTTATGGCTAGGGGAAATATTTCATTACCCAGAGTCTTTGAAAGATTCGCTGAGCTTCCACTCTTCAGAGGTATGAGGAAAGAGTCAAGAATCTTTATTAGAGAACTAAAGATCTATGGAAGAGATCCTGTGTCAGCCCTTGAGGCGGTAGCTTCTCTAAACCCCTCGTCTCTTTTCAGAGACTTCATAATGGGATATACAACAATTCTCAGAGTAGGTGGTGACGTCGTAGGCTATCTCGAATCGAAAACAGAGGAATTGTTTGCAAAGATTGCGGAGAGAATTAAGAGCATTATTGAGAGAATGGGACTTATAGTAGAGATATACATGATAATTTCTGTTGTAACAACACTATCTCTCTTCGTACTATTTGTATCTGCCGGTGGGTTAGAAATCTTAGGAGCTAGAGGAGGTTTGAGCAATTTATTTATTGGAGCATATTTATATGTAGCATTGCCTCTTATGTCTGTTATTACAATATTCTTTGCTCATCAGTCACTCCCTAAACAACCTGTTTATTTAAAAAGAACATATTCATTTTTACCCTACGCTGTGATTCTAAGTATAATATCTGGTTTCTTATCATTTATAATATCGAGAGGGTATTTATATGTTTATGGAGTAATAGATAAGTACTCTACCATAGGTCTCATATCCAGCATAAGTATAGCTCTTCTTATGTTCTCTGGGGCAACTTATGTGTTCTACAAGAAAGATGTTAAAACTCTTAAGGGCATAAATGAGAAAATAACGTTGTTTCTAGAAGATGTGAGTGAAACGAGAAAAGTAGGTTTATCACCTGAGAAGGCTATTATACAAACTATTAAGAAAGATTATGGGCCTTTAACTCCTGTGGTTAGAAGAATAGGTGTTGCTCTTAGTCTGGGGATAGATCTCGAGACAGCTGTGAGGAAAAGTGTTGTTGAGATAAGAAATTGGTTTGCGAGAGTAATGTTTAGATTCTTGATAGATTCTATTAAGGTCGGTGGAGGTAGCCCAGAGGTTCTTTATTCTTTAGCTAGATACTCTAAATCACTCGCAGAGTTAGAAAGCAGATTAAGAACTTCTCTAAGAACATATGTAATGTTGCCATATATAGCATCAATTATGCTTGCTGTGTCATCAATAATGTTTCTAATGATGATACTTCAAGCGCCCTCAGCGCTGGGGAGTACGCAAACAAAAATTGAGCCAGAGGCTGTCTATAGCTTTATAGCATTTTTAAGCATAGGGATCATAATAAATACATGGGTCATGGGTTTTGTAGCAGGCAAAACAGCAGAGATGAGTCTTGGTGAAGGTTTGAAACACTCCTTCTTACTAACCTTAGTATCATTATTAGCAATAGTTATATCAACATTAATTTACGTAAATGTGTGATCTATTACTGAAAACATGAGAAATAAGATTCATATTATGGAGTAAGGCTCTGATAAATTTACTGAAAAATAGCCTCTAGCCATACCTCTTGTGTTATAATACATAACTAGCTCGCCTTCGGAAGATAGAGTTATGGCTCCTGCAGTATTTATGCCAAAGAATTCTTCAAGCTCACTAAAACTCTCTAGAACCGCTCTTCTCAAGTCTCTAAGATATCTGTAATGAAGAGCAATTGTTCTACAGAGAGATATACTCATTATAGTTTCTCCAACACCAGTAGCTGAACAAGCAACTTGTTTATCTGCATAAAAGCCTGCTCCAGGAATAGGTGAGTCTCCTATTCTACCTACTAGTTTAAGCCATATACCTCCTGTGCTTGTTGCTGCAGCTAGATTCCCTCTTTTATCCAGAGCTACAGCACCTACAGTATCTGATAGGAATATACCTAAGCTCTTAATTAATTTATTGTTCTTTTTATAGTATGGTAGAGGAGATTTCTTTGATATAATATCTTTGTATCTCTTGACAATATTTATATTAACGATCCTGTTCTCCATACCAAATATTCTACTAAGAAGATCTGCGCCATATCCTCCTATTAAAACGTGATCTGTGTTCTCCATTATTTTTCTAGCTAATTTAATAGGGTTTCTAACTCTTTCGGCAAGAGCCACGGCACCTGCTCTCATTGTAGAACCATCCATTATTCCAGCATCCATTTGGGCAATACCTTCTATGTTAAGAGAGCTACCACTTCCAGCATTAAAAAGCCCTGAATCCTCTAATTGAGAAACAGCGTACTCAACAGCGTCTAGAGCCGTATAATCTTTATTAACAAGAAGATCTAAGGTGTTCTTGAGTAGTGTCTTAAGAAAATTCTCGATATCTAACTTAGTTTTTTCATCAACATCCCAACTACCAGCACCTCCGTGAATAGCTATAGCTGGACGAAATAGTTTAGTGACTTCGATAATTCCCTTCGGGGAATAATTCATCAATAAATTAAACACCGACTAAAATTAATTTATAAGAAGCTTATAATTCTACTGAGAATTATCTATAATTATCTTATATTATCTCTGGTTCTGTGATCCTGATCCCCAATGCTACTGATTTGAATCTTTAGTACTCTCCTCCAATTTTCTCAGAGATGCTGGAAGTCCTCTTCTCCTAAGATTCTTTAAGAATCTATTCATATTTTCATAGTACTCGAGAAACTGTTTCACTTCAGCAACACTTGTTCCAGAGCCTGTAGCAATTCTTTTCATCCTAGATCTATTAATTATCGAAGGATCTTTAACCTCTTCTTCTGTCATAGAATCAATGATATAAATCCATTTCTTCATTGTTTTCTCACTAATCTTAAGATCTTCTTCAGCTAATGGTAGAGATGAGAAACCAGGTATCATCTGAAGAATCTTTGCCAAAGGACCCATTTTAATAATGCTCTTCACCTGATGATACACATCAGCTATAGTAAGTGATCCTCTGCTAAAAGCCTTTATAAGCCTCTTCTCAACCTTCTCACCCTCCTCTAATGCTCTAAATTTCTCTATGAGACCCTCAATATCTCCTAAACCCAGTAACCTCCCGACAAATCTACGTGGATTAAATACTTCGAGATCATCTAATCCCTCACCTACTCCAATAAATTTTATTTTAGCTCCTGTAGCTACTACAGCTGATAATGCTCCTCCTCCTCTAGCACTGCCATCTAATTTAGTGATGATGATAGAACCTATTGGCGTTCTCTCATGAAATCTCTTAGCGAGTTCATAGGCTTTCTGCCCCATTGTGGCATCAATAACTAAGGTTATTTCGTCGGGATTTACAGCCTTGGCTATGGCCTCCATCTCGTCTAGAAGAGCCTTCTCTTCACCATAGCCGTGTCTACCAGCTGTATCTACAATAGCTATGTTGCAACCTCTACTAAAAGCTACTTTAATACTTTCAGAAGCTATCTTAATAGGATCATTTGTGTCCCCCTCTCTAAGCACTAGAACCCCTATAGCTTCTCCTATTTGTTTTAATTGATCATAGGCGCCCGGTCTGTAAGTATCAGCGGCCACTAGACAAGGTTTATATCCAAGTTTTTTATAAAACTTAGCCAATTTCCCGCAGGTAGTTGTTTTTCCGGATCCTTGGACGCCAACCATCATAATTACATAGGGTTGTTTATTAGGCGTCACAGAAGGAATATGATCTCCGCCGAAGAAACTGGCGATGTTATCATATACTATTTTAATGAAGTACTCTCTCTTAGTAAATCCTGGTGGTGGTGTTGATGAAAGTGCTTCTTCTCTTATTTTCTTAGTTAAGTCATATACTATTCTAATGTTCACATCTGCTGCTATGAGTGTTTTCTGTAGCTCTTTTATGAAGTTATCAACTGCTTTCTCATAGAGATCTGTTCCTTTAATGAATTTATTAACGAGATCCTTAAGAGATTCTAATCCTTTCATTGAAAATAAGCCTTTAGCCGACTATCCTCTTACGTTAACAATGATCCTGTTATTCATAACAACCCAGTACTCAACGTCTTTACCAACAGCTATTCTAGAGGCTAGTTCTTTATCTGTGGGCATGGGGATCTCGAATGTCTCGTATGTCTCTGTATCCATTACTTGAACATTATTTCCACTAACAGCGATTACGTGACCTGTTCTCTTATCTATTATAGGGACTTCAACACGTGTATCCACAGGAGCGACAAGAGTTTTTCTTGCACCAGATATTATTGATACCGCTACTACATGTGCTTTTGCAGATCCATGTTTACCAGTCTTTGCTTTAGATATTTCAACGATTCTACAAGGCTCGCCGTCAATAATTATGTAGCTTCCCTCTCTTAATTCACCTAATTCAGCATATGTTATACTCATTACTTGTCTCCCAATATTCATAGATAATAGTTTAATTAAAAGATTGTTGTGTGCTTTTAGTAAGAAGATCTTGATTAAACTAAATTTTTAGCTTAAGCTGAAATATTTTTTACGTAGAAAAACAGGATAATCAAGAGATCCTTTTACTGCGAGAAGGTGCATTAATTGAGTAATAAAGAAGATCTCTATGAGGATTCAGGAATTAAAAGAGATCTTAAAGTAGCCCTAATAATACTTAATAAAGACAACGAAAAAGGTCTCAGTAAAACTCTTGAGAGCTTGCATAATCAATCATATTTGCCATGTAAATATTTTGATATTTTCATCATGGATGGAGGTAGCAGAGATCGCTCTAAAGAAGTCGCCTTAGAATTTTCTAAGAAGATCCCATGTATATATTTCATTGAGCAAAAAGTAAAGGGGGGTACAGGTCCTGCTAGAAGAGAAATAATTGATCTCTTAAGAGAGAAAGATTACCAACTGATTATATGGGGCGACTCTGAGAATGAGTATCATTCTGGCTATATAGAAAGCATTGTTAATAGATACTTGAGAGAGAGACCAAGAATTAGTCAGAGCACTAGAATTATTTTATCCGGGAGATCCGTTGTGAAGAAACAAGGTATATGGTCTAGATTCTTTTACTGGTATCATGGCTATCATCAGATTTTCCCCATCGGGGTAGGAGATAGACATGCTCCAGGTAATAATAAGGCTGAGGAAATCTCAATATATAATCTCTTCAACTATCCTCCGTGTAGTAGAAGCGAGGATTTCATTTTTTCATATCAAATATATAAGAGGCATAGGAACAAAGTATTGTACCTACACGAGAAAAATGCTGTGGTATTTGTTTCAATGCCTAGATCTCTGAAAGAAATTATTTCTTGGCAGAGAAATAGAGTAAAGGGATTAGTAGAGTGCTCAAGATATATACGATATGCGTATCCCCCAGATCTGCCTTATTGGACAGGTTTTCTTTTATATAATATATTGTTACCTCTCTTAGCAATAATCACTCAAAGTGCTGTTGCAGGGATATTTTATTTATTCACCTTATTGATAGGATGGATCTTCCTTTATATGAGAGGAAGAACATGTTTAGAAGAGATTGATTTATTATCTGGATTAACTGGATATATAGGCATGATATTACATGCTTTCTTTACACTATTCTACTCTTTATATTATATAACTAAATTAAGGGATTAAGATCTCTTACCCTAAGAATATATATAGATTTATACCAAAATTATTAGATATATAAGGGTTCAGACATAATCTAAATTTGACAATACACTTATTCAGCAGGGGACAACTAAGTGAAAATTCCGCTAGACTATATATGTGTGAAAACAGGTGTTTTGTGCCCGAGATGTAGAAGATTAGTAGAGAGTGGTGCGGTATCAGAGTTTGAGATAGATATAATGAGGTTTCTTATTGATTTTGAGAATGATCCTGAGTATAAAAACTTCCTTAATAGCTTCACCTATGTAAAGGCTTATAAAATATCTGATACGATAGTGATCTTAGGAGAATATCCTCAGAGAAGCGATCAGAGAATTATACAGAGGATCTCAAAAGCTCTAGGAGATAAACTGAATGCTAAGGTGAGAATCATATCTATTGGCGCTAAGAAAGATATTAAATCTATAGTTTCTCAATTAATTTTCCCTGCTAGAATAATTGGTGTAAATATCGTCTGGTTACCTGATGGATCTCATCAATACATTGTGAGAATTCCTAGAACAGATCTTAGGTACATGCCTATCTCATCGGATAATGTTGAGAAATTAGTTGAAATGATAAGTGGAGAAAGTGTAAGGATCAAGATAGAATAGATATTAGTAATTGACTTGAAAAGAGGTTTTTTCTCAGAATAATTCTCTAATACTACTTTTAAATATTTCTCTTAGAAGATTTGATGCATATCCTCCTTTATCTAGACAAAAATTAATCTCTGACCACTCTCTAATCTCTAAGTTATATACTGGAGTTATCAAGTTTCTTTTCATAACTATTTTATTCATACCTACTACTTCTCTAACTCTCTCAGAGAACCAGATCGCATTATGTTCAGAGAGTTCTCTCTGAAGTATTTCATATAAGATCTCTTTATAGCCACTATAAATCTTTAGTTTATTACTGCGTTTAATCTCAAAATGTAAGTAAGGTATTTTTGTGTCAGTAAAGAAAGTTTTTTGTGTTAATTCTCCGTTCAAAACGTCGTATCCTAAGCCTCTAGATTTCCATCTCTTACTTAGATAGTGATTAAAGATATAGGATATGAAGGCTGAGATATAGAATCTTAAGATCTCTCTAGGTATACTACTCAAGATTTTGAGATAATTATTTTCTCCATCTAGTAATTTTCTACACGTTATTCTCTCGACCCACATCCATTTCTTCTCGCATATTATAGATCTGCATCTCTCAATTAAGTCACAGTTATTATCGGGATAACAGATCAAAGTAAAGAAAAAATTCTCGAGATCTCCTTGGAAAAGATATTTGCCTAAAATATGAGTTATACTTCTTTCTACTCCAAATCGTTGATATGAGTAATAATTCGGTAAAAATCCTATTTCAGAGATTTTTTCCATGATTTCTTTTAATATTATATTTTGATCCCTCGTTATATCGCGTAGGTTAATACTGAAGCAATTTCCTATAAGAAGATTTTTTAAGTTATTCTTAATTCTCCTAGGTAGCAAAGCTACGAACGTTAACTCGATAGATCCCTTATTAATATATGGAATAAAATATTTACTCTCCTGAACAAAAATAAATTGATATGTTTCAGCTGCCTTATCTTTGAGACCGAGGTAAATAATTTCTCGTGTGCCTAAAATTTTTCTCAGAGTTCTAATGGCCTCAAATGTATCTATATTTCTCTTTTTCAGTAAGTAGAGGTAAAGCGGCCTATTGTAATAATGGTAACTGATGTTATGCTCAGATCCATATATGTATCTAGGTGATGCTAATCCTAATTCATCTAATAATTCATATACTCTAAAAACTTTATCACCGAGTTTCTCAGAAGGTTTTATAAATAATTCTGAGTTTGTTAAGTAGCACTCCATACCTAAACTCTTATCTAAATCATATGATGTCTCGAAACACTCTATACTATTCAAAAGCAACCCTCTAAAGAAGAGGAAGATTACCAGATATTTTATCAATAATTCTTGAAGGTGCCGGTCCTGCACCTACAGCGGTTAATGTCCCCGGCTCTAACTCTGTTCTTCCAGCGTCTCTAACCAGCGAGCAAGGGATCTCTAGAGATACGCATTTCTCGTATAGATCTAGTAGCTTCTTCTCGTTATCAACTTTAACAACTACTTTCTTCATACCTTGAACAATCCATTCATTAAGCCATTTACGCCACTTATCATTATCGAGACTTTTCAACACAGCGTCAACAGATGCGTGTGCTACTTGAACAGCTAGTTTCCCAGGGCTCATCTTAAGATCGCTTCTAACTATTATCGTCTGCTTATACTCTTCTTCTAGGCTCATCTTCTCTCCTTTTTATATACTGTAGCAAAACTTATTACCCTCTCTCATCAAAAATCTTACAGGGTGTATTTCTGTATTGTCTTCTTCTGAAGATTTAAAGAGAGTTGTAGTTAGAGTTAGGGGAATTGTTCAACGTGTAGGATTTAGATACTGGGTATATAAGGCAGCTGCGAAGAAATCCTTAAAAGGTTTTGTTAAGAATGAGCCTGACGGCTCAGTTCTTATTGTTGCAGAAGGGCCTAAAAAAGATCTTGAGTACTTAATAGAGATGGCTCGTGAGGGACCTCCGGAAGCTGTAGTAGAAGAGATAGATATTAAGTGGGAGGATTATAAGGGAGAATTTAGAGATTTCTCAATTGCCTTCTAAAACTTTTAAGAATTTTTCGATCTATAAAAATTCTTTTTTAAGCATTTATTGTTTAATATAGAATTTCATTTAATGGTTTATTTCTTAACTCATTTTCAATTAAATTCTCGAGTTTATTTCTTGCTTCATTAATTAATTTTCCAAGTTCATAATTCCATAGATCTTTTTCAATAAGTTCTTTTATTTCCTTGACAAATCTTTTGACACTAGAGCTTATGTAATCAATTTTATCTCTAAGGATCAAGGCTTTACTACCTATGAGATACTCTATAGAAGCTATGTACATACCTAGATCCAGTGCCTCAAACATTTTTAGACTAGAGTTATAGGAGTTGCTGACATGATCCTCTTGAGAGGCTGAGGTTGGTGTCGTGAAAATACTTGATGGATAAAGTAAAGAGGATATTCTATTCAATAAGGAAACCATTGTGTATTGCGAAATCATGTATCCAGTATCAGACCCCTTAGTCAAGAAGGGAGGTAGACCTCTACTTAATTTAGGATCAAGCATGCTAAACACTCTTCTCTCACTCTGAGCCAGGGCTTGGAAAAGAGGTGTTGATAAACTCTCCACAGCACTTGTTACATATATTCCGTAGAAATTTCCTCCGCTAACGCATTTCTCACCGTCGAATATCGGATTATCCGTTGATGAATTTAATTCTGTATTAATAATGCTCCTCGAAAATTTAAGAACATCGTAGAAATTACCAAGTACTTGTGGAATTGTTCTGAAGCTATATCTATCCTGAAGAATAGTACTTCTATTAATTGAGGAGTCTGATAATAATTCTCTTATGATCTTTGATATAAGCCCTACTCCTGTCTGCTTTTTGGCTTCACTGACGGATTTCGAGAAAGGTTCAAGAGGAGAAGCCATTGCCTCAAGAGATATTGCAGAGGTTATTATAAGTGAGGCAAGTAGCTTATCAGCCATATATAACACGTGTGAGGCTATTGAGAGGCTCATAGCAGTGTTATTAATCAGGCTTAAGGGATCTTTTACATCTATTCTAGGGATCTTAATATTCTCTTGTTCAAAAACTTCTTTAGAGGGTTTAGTGACACCCTTCTCATCAATAACAGAACCTTCACCATAAATTGCTAATGCTATATAAGACATTGGAGCAAGATCTCCGCTAGCACCTAAGGAACCGTATCTGGGAACTAGAGGAGTTATATTTCTATTGATCATTTCTACTAAAACACTTATTATCTCTGGAGAAACTGCTGAGTATCCTAAACTGAGTTGTTTAGCTAATGCAATCATTGCGCCTCTGACAAATTCTCTAGGTAAATATTCTCCTACACCGGCGGCATGTTGCCTTAGTACTATTCTGTAGATCTCTGAAAGATCTTTTTTAGAAATCTTTGTTTCTAATTGAGCGCCCAAACCAGTTGTTACACCGTAACACTCCCCTCTACCTATATATTCTAAGAACTTCTCTCTGGCTCTCGATAACTTATCTACGATAGAAGGATCTATAAATATTCTATAAGTATCACAACTCGCTATTAAAACCACATCGCGATAACTCAGCGCTCTGCTTAAATTAATTTCCTCATGAGAACAACTTATAATCATTGGATATTCCTAAGGATAACTTTATTTACACATCTAAAAACATATTCTATAGAAATAGTATGCTTCTTAGCCATAATAACATGAGGTGTTGTGTAAATGTTTAAGTGGGAGGATCTCAAATATTTATTGGTGGAAGAAACAAGATCTTTTATAAAAGATCCTGAGGATATTAGGTTAAGAGATATAATCAAAAAACCTGAGCAGTGTGACACGAATTGTATATGTTTAATAGGATATCCGTGGGATTGGTCAACAGCGGGTTATCCAGGATCGAGATACGCGCCTAGCGTGCTTAGAAAATACTTGTATGAAATCTGTGTATCAGAAGATTTGTGTATATGTGATTTTGGGGATGTAAATATTGCCTCGGGTGACCAAGATACTAGCGAATATAGACTACGGGAGGTTTTGAAGAGAATCATTGGTGTTTGTAAAGGATTCGTTGTTTTAGGAGGAGATCATTCTTTAAACAGAGTAGTTCTCGACGAGATACTTAAGAAAATAGGTGAAGTAACCTTCGTAATGTTTGATGCACACCTAGATATGAGGAAAATTAGTGAAGGCAGATCCTCGGGTACCCATTTAAGGGATACCATAGATCGATACAATGCAAATATTGAGGTGGTCATTGTGGGTTTTAGACGAAGGTATAATCCTAGCTACATGATAGAGTACGCTGAGAAGAGAGGCATCTCTCTGATTGACATAGATATGATTAAGAATAATCTCAACAGTGCTAGGGATCTGATCTCTGAGAAAGTAAGAGGAAAAAAAGTTTATGTATCTATAGACGCAGATTCCTTGGACCCTTCTCAGTGCCCAGGTGTAAACGCAATAGTTCCAGATGGGCTATTCATCAGAGAGATCCTAGATCTAATTAAATTAATCGGATCCGAGAGTAGAGAGTTGATTGGAGCAGATCTTGTTGAAGTTGTCCCAAGTAGAGATTTTAATGATATATGTTCTAGAAATATGGCTTATATAGGATACGAAGTTATTAGAAACATTCATATTTTTAAGAACCGCTAGAGTAAAGTATTTCTCCTTTCTTTATAACGTATCTTATTAAGTCTCTTCTTCTTTCATATCCAATAAATCTGTAGCTCGGAAGATCCCAGATAATAAGATCAGCTAAATACCCGCGTTGAATAGATCCTCTATATCTTAGATTTAATGCGTAGGCAGCATTGATAGTCACACTAGCTATTAAATTTGCTGGTGGAAGAGAGAAGTATATAGCCCCTAGATTCAAAACATCGATCATGTCCAGATTCATTATCGCGGGTGAGTGATCTGTTGCTAACGCCATTATTACCTTATTCTTCATCATAGTCTCGACATCTGGTCTTCTCTTAGCTATATACATAGCTGTTGTTGGAGATAAGGTAACTACTATGTCTCTCCTACCTATCTCTTCAATAATGTTTTTAGGTGTGTGATTAAGGTGATCAATTGTTCTACATCCTAACTCTACGCCTATATCGCTACAGCCAATATATGATAACTCGTCGGCGTGTAGTCTAAGGATAAGACCATTCTCTTTAGCTACTGTTAAGATCCTTTTGGTCTCCTCAGGGGTAAAAGCTCCTATGTCGCAGAAAACATCAACGAAAGATACTCCTAGTGATTTTGCCTCAGGGATCAGCTTCTTGGTAAACAGATCTATGAAAATTTCTCTATTGGCGCCTGGTGGTGGAACATGGGCTAGTAGAGTAGGTACTACATCAATTTCTGATAATTCCTTGAATAAGTTTAACGTCTCTAATAGCAAGATCTCGTGTTCAATGTCTACTCCATAACCAGACTTAATCTCAGCTGTTGTGACACCACCCTTAATCAGTCTCTTAGTTCTTTCAAAGAGGAGATCTAATAGTTCCTCTTTTGAAGCATTAGAGGTTTCTCTCATTGTTCTAATGATTCCTCCTCCACGAGAAAGTATCTCATTGTATCTTTCGCCAAGAGATAGCTTCTCGAATTCTTCTTCTCTAGATCCTTTATAGATTAAGTGTGTGTGGATATCTATAAAACCAGGTGTGACGAGACTATTTTCAGCGTCAATCACTTGTTTAGCGGAGAATCTAGATAAATCTTTCTTCTCACCTACATACACTATTAATCCTTTTTTGATCGCTATAAAGCCATCGTAGACTATACCTATGTCCTCAGCTCTGGCGTAGCCTCTCACGATTCTTGGTAGAGTAGCTATTTCTGAGATATTTACTATAAGTGTATCTACTTTATAGAAAGTTGGCACCCACTGAATCACTTGATCATTGGCGCTTTAATCCTTTTCTCCTTAATTATTCTGATAGATGTCTCGTAGCCGGCGTCGGCGTGTCTCACAACTCCTATGCCAGGATCCACTGTAAGTACTCTCTCAGCTCTCAGATCACTTTCTCTACTCCCGTCGAGTATTAGACCTAAACCAGCATGTATACTATAACCTATCCCAACACCTCCGCCGTGGTGAACACATACCCACGTGGCACCTGCTGAGGCATTTAATAAAGCATTTAGTATAGGCCAATCAGCTATAGCATCTGAGCCATCCTTCATACCCTCGGTCTCTCTATATGGTGAGGCAACAGATCCTGTGTCAAGATGATCTCTGCCGATCCATATAGGTCCTATGATACCTCTTCTAACTAGTTCATTTATTCTTAGACCAAATCTCGATCTTTCTCCGTACCCAAGCCAGACGACTCTTGCTGGTAGTCCCTGGAACCTAACGAATCTTCTCGCATTCTCGATCCATCTAACCAGTCTCCTATTATCACTAAACATATTAATGACCTCGTCGTCTAGAACCTCTATATCTTTAGGATCTCCGATCAGAGATGTCCATCTGAATGGTCCTCTACCCTCCTCAAACATTGGTCTTATATATGCCTGGACAAATCCTGGGAACGCGAAAGCTTCTTGGAAACCTGCTTCATAAGCCATTTTCCTAATATTGTTTCCATACTCAAAAACAACAGATCCTCTCTTCATGAAACCTACCATAGCTTCTACTTGTCTCCTCATGCTCTCCATACTCATCCTCTTATATCTCTCAGGATCTCTTTTCCTCAACTCTTCTGCTTCCTCAACACTTATTCCCGAGGGAACATAGCTCAATGGGTCATGTGCGGGGGTCTGATCTGTCACTACATCTGGTTTAAATCCTTCTTTATATAATTGCCAATATATGTCAGAGGCGTTTCCCAAGAGACCTATTGAGTATCCCTCACCTCGTTCTAGATATCTATGTGCCAGATCAAGAGCTTTATCTAGGCTATCAGTCCAGGTATCTAAGTAGCCGAATCTTATTCTTCTCTCAATCATTCTCTTATCAACTTCAACAACTATTGCTACACCACCATTCATCTTAACAGCTAGTGGCTGAGCACCACCCATCTCTCCTAAACCTGCTGTTAAGACTAATTTACTTTCTAAACTACCTCCGAAATGATTCTCTGCTGCGAAGGCAAATGTTTCGTAGGTTCCTTGTAGAATACCTTGAGTACCTATATACGCCCAACAACCAGCTGTCATTTGCCCAAACATTGTTAAGCCTTTTGCCTCAAGCTCTCTGAAGTAATCCCAATCAGCCCACTTAGGAACCAGTAGAGCATTAGCCATAACAATTCTAGGGGCGAGTCTATGAGTCTTGAATACGGCAACAGGCTTCCCGCTTTGAATAACTAGCGTCTCATCACTCTCCATAGTCAGTAAAGTATCGACTATAGCCTCAAAAGCCTCCCAACTCCTACAGGCCTTGCCAGTGCCTCCGTACACTATAAGATTCTTCGGATCCTTAGCAACATCAGGATCAAGAACATGAAATAGCATTCTCAAAGCTCCCTCAATCTGCCAATCCCCACTATCAACATGAAGATCTCTTCCTCTTATGGCTCTAATAGTTCTCGTAGAAGGATCATAGTAGCCTTTCTCAATAAGTTTTTTTATAGGTCTCTCAGAATATGAGATCAAAAGAACTCCCCAAAATAAATATTTCAATTAAGAAATATAGATAAAAAAGAGGATCTTTAAATTAATTAATGTATCTTTGACACAGAACCATATTATCAAGCATATATTAAATTCATGCGGCGGCCGGGATTCGAACCCGGGATCTCCGGCGTGGCAGGCCGGCGTCCTAAACCAGGCTAGACTACCGCCGCCAATTCTATTTTATAAAATACTGGGGAAATATATATTTATCTTCTAATGATTCACGCTAGAATAACCGTTGCTAGGTAGTGAACAGCTACTTGGGTCACGGAGTATCTCCAGAAGCCATGTTTTCTGTATCTTGATATGTAACCAACTGGTATAAGTCCTGCTAACATTATTATCGTTGATATAAGTGCATAGTGTAGAACATCTAGTGCAATATTTACCCTAATGAGATCGTATATCCACGCTGTTACTATTCCAGCTAATACTCTTATTAAAAAGAGCTTGTAATCAATTTTAATCATTTTCTTTCACTAGTGACTTATTTAATATGGATATATAGTTGAAATCAATGAATTGGATTGATCTAGCGGTATTAATCCGGGAGATATCCACTGCTTTAAGAGACTCTATAATAGATAATATTTATCTAGATAAAGTAAATGATGTAATGATTCTTAGGCTCCGAGAACTTAGTGGCGATAAGAAATATCTCGTCATGAAACCGGGATCATTTATATATTTAACAGATCAGTATGTGCGCAGAGAAAGTCTCTCGAAAGAAAAATCCTCACTAAAGAGAAATATCATGAATTGTAGACTGAAAAATATTACTCAGATGCCATGCGAGAGAATAATTGACCTAGAGATTAGTTGTGGAGCCAGCAATTACATTCTAACGATTGAGATTATTCCTAGAGGAGTAGTTGTTCTCAGAGATCATAATAACAAGATCCTTTATATATCAAGATCTTTAAAAACTAAAGACAGAATTCTTCGCGTGGGGGGTATTTACCAATATCCGCCAAGACCACAAGGCTCTCTATGTGATCAAGATATAAACTCAAGAATCAATAGTCTGAGGAAAGGCTATGATTTAATAAGAGGACTAGTAATTGGATTAGGAGTACCTTCTTATATCGCTGAGGATTTTATCAAGAGATATAATGTAGATGTGAGCAAAGACCCTAAGAAAATAAGTAGTGAAGAGCTTAGAGATCTGATCTTAAAGCTCCAAGAATTTGTAGATCAAATTATAATGAGTCCTACCCCATGTATAGTTTATGATAAAGAGAATAGACCCATTGAATATTATGTATATAAACCTCTAGACAAGGAATGTGTTTCTATGCCGAGATTTGATGAGACTCTGAGTAAGTATTTTAACTGGTATTTAATCAGCGGATCCAGCCATGATAAGGGTTTAGATGAGGAGAAAAGGATCTTAGAAAAATTATCTATAGAATACAGACTCGCAGAGGAGCAACTTAAGAAACTAAAACAATTCAAAGAATTCATTGAGAGTAACTATCTTGATCTTGAGGAGACATTTAATTGTTATAGAAGACACCTAGGTGATAAAATTATAGAATGTGTCAGTAGGTTCAAGGATCTTGAAATGATTCCACAGAATAAAAAGGTTGTAGTGAAATCAGGTGATTTAATATATGAAATGGATCTGAGTAAGGAGTTTAGAGATAATTACATAGAGATCGCTAAGGAGATATCACAGCTTGAGAAGAGATTAGAGAGAATAGAACTTGAGCAAACTAAGATAAAAGAGAGAATTAGAGAGTTAGAGGAGAGGATTAAATTAGAACAAGAGGTCAATAGGATCAAGAGTGAAAGAAAATTTCAATGGTTTGAGAGATTTCACTGGATAATAACATCTGAGAATCTATTAGCTATAGGGGGGAAAGACGCAGATCAGAATGAGGCTATTGTAAAAAAGTATATGGAGGACAAAGATCTGTTCTTTCACGCTGATATTCAAGGAGGCTCAGTATTCGTGTTGAAAAATGGATTATACGCCGGCGAGAGAAGTATTAAGGAAGTAGCTCACTTAGCAGCTTGTTATAGCAAGGCTTGGAAAGGTGGCTTAGGCTCTATTGATGTTTTTTATGTAGAAAGTTCACAAGTTTCTAAAAAACCACCCTCGGGAGAGTACTTATCTAAAGGATCTTTTATGATCTATGGGGAGAAACATTGGGTGAGAAGTGTTGAGTTAAAACTCGGGTTAGGTATAGAGATTGTGGATAATAGATATCCAAGAGTTGTTGTTGGGCCACCTGATTATGTGGCTAATAAGACAAAGATTTACTCAATTATTGTTCCAGGAGATCATAGTGCTAGAGAGATTGCTGAAGAATTAATTAAGAGGTGGCTGAGTAAACATCAAGAATACTCGATAATGATTAAAGCGATTGATCTTGAGGAGATTATATCAAGGATACCGGGTAAATCTAGGATCATATATGTGAATTAATGTATTCACCTATATCTATGAGGCCACGCACTCTTAAGCTTGCTGTGATCTATGTTCTCCAGTTCTATTAGGAATAGTTCTAGAAGTGGATATACCTCACTCTCTATCAGGTGGCCAGCGTATGTAGCATAAAAGTTATTTTCTGTTTTCATTCCTAAGGTCACGTGAACATGAAGACTATATCTCTCATCATCTCGATATATCACGGATCCTAAAAGAGATGTTACTTCAATAGCTTTTTTCTCAGATACTCTTAATTCGATTTTTTCATATCCCTTCTCTTGATCGAAGTAGCCTATTAGTGCTCTTCTAAATCCTCCTATACCCAGTAATAAGGCACTCCTTACACCGGTCTCTCTCAGGAGTTCTATAAATCTATTTGGAAATAGATCTCCTTCTTTTAAACCTAGTAACAAGATTCTTTTGACACCTGTGGAGAGAAACATCATATAGACACCTAGTATATTTCCACAGGGAAAAATTTTAATTCTGGCATAACCAAGGAGTATTAAATGTTGAGACCAAATGGTTAAGTATGTTTTCGTTACTGGAGGCGTCATGAGTAGTTTAGGTAAAGGTGTTTTAACAGCCTCAGTATCTTTTCTCATATCGCGAATAGGGTATAGTGTCTCTGCTGTTAAAATAGATCCTTATTTAAATGTTGATGCAGGCACGATGAGTCCTTATGTTCATGGAGAAGTTTTTGTCACAGATGACGGTGGAGAAACCGATCTTGATATTGGGCATTATGAAAGATTCTTAGGAAAATCTCTCTCTAGGAAGAACAATATTACAGCTGGTCAGATCTATCAGAGTATAATCGAGAAAGAGAGAAGAGGAGATTACTTAGGTCAAACAATTCAGATAATACCTCATGTCACAGATGAGATAAAGAATCGTTTACGAGAAATCGCTAAGGAACAGCAGAGTGATGTATTGGTTGTTGAGATAGGGGGGACAGTAGGAGATATTGAGGGTTTACCTTTCCTAGAAGCCGCTAGACAAATGAGACTTGATGAAGGCTACGGTAATACTTTATATATACATGTTGCTTTAACACCTTATCACAGATTAATAGGTGAAATAAAGACAAAACCTCTTCAGCACTCAGTGCAGGAGTTAAGGAGAATTGGTATACAACCAGATGTTATTATAGTTAGAAGCGAGAGACCTATTGATATAGATACTAAAAAGAAAATTTCTCTCTTCACTAATGTTCCTATAGATTACGTGTTTGAAGACTATGATCTTTCTGTAGTATATGAGCTTCCATTGATTCTTCACCAACAAGGTTTTCTAAAAAAGATCTCTGAGAAATTATCACTTAACTACAGAGAACCTGATTTAGGTGATTGGTACTCCTATGTTGAGAAAATGAAGAATCCTAAGAGAAGTGTAAAGATCTATATGATAGGTAAGTATACAAAGGTTAGAGATAGTTATGTAAGTATTATTGAGGCACTAAAACATGCCTCCGCAGAATTCTTAGTGAGACCAGAGATAGAGTTTATTGAAGCAACAGATATAGAGACAGAGGAAAGAGAATTCGTATACGAGGATAGAGCAGGCTACATAATTCTTCCAGGATTTGGTAGGAGAGGTGCTGAAGGAAAGATCAAGGCTATAAAAACCATAAGAGAGAATAATGGCGTGGTGCTAGGAATATGCTTTGGTCTTCAACTAATGGCTGTGGAGATAGCTAGAAATGTCGTGGGTTTGAGAAATGCTAATTCTACTGAGATAGATCCTATGACACCTCATCCTGTAGTGGATCTCTTAGAGGAGCAAAAGAAGATTCAGAGAATGGGTGGCACAATGAGACTTGGATTAAGCAAAAGTATTTTAGTTAAAGGAAGCAGGGTTTATGAGGCCTATGGCACACAAGAAGTGTATGAGAGACATAGACATAGATATGAGATAAATCCAGAATATGTGGATAAATTAGAGAGTGTAGGATTTATTGTATCAGGCTATAATGAAGCTGGCTACGTAGACTTTATGGAGATGAGAGGCTACAAATTCTTTATAGGGACTCAAGCACATCCTGAGTTCAGGAGTCGTCCTCTTAAACCATCTCCACTCTTTGTAGATTTTATTAGGGAAGTAATCAAAATATCTTCCTAATGACTATTTATTCTATTCTCATAAAAATCACTTGGATGCTTGTTTATGAGGTCTAGTCAGAGACCCTTAATTCAATTAGCCCTGGATCTAATAGATAGAGAATTAATAAAGCAATTCTCAATGTACTCAGCTAAAGCAGGGATTGATATTATTGAGGTAGGCACACCAGCTATAAAGAGATTCGGTAGTGATATAGTTAAGGAGGTTAGAGAATTAATTGGAGAGAGGCAGATAATTTTAGCTGATACTAAAACTCTCGACGCATCCAAGATAGAAGTTGAAATAATGGCATCTGCGGGAGCTAATATAGTAACTGTGATGGGGTTCGCATCAGACGAAACATTTTACGAGGCTCTTGAGGCAGCAGATAAGAATAACATCGAGATTTGGGCTGACATGATGTATTTAAAAGATCCGGTTGAGAGAGCAATGCAACTCAAAGAGATCGGTGTGAAAACAGTTATTCTTCATGTAGGGATTGACGTTCAGAAGAGAAGAGGCGTCTCAGGAGAGATCTTAGTTAATGAGGTGAGGAGAGTATCATCTCAAGGTATTAGAGTAGCTGTTGCGGGAGGCTTAGATCCTAGTAAAGGAGAGTATCTATTCAGAAACGGAGCCTCAGTAATAATAATAGGTGGCTGGGTTACCAAGAGTAGTGATTGGGTTAATAGAATAGATGAGCTTATTAAAATATTCAATAAGTATCGCTAGGTGAGAGAAATAGATTTTGTAGACGCATGCAGAGATTTATCAGAGTATGTGAGAGAGGTGTATAGTGAATACAGAGAGTGTATTAAAGGAATAGATCTTGATATAGTGGCTCTAGAGAAGTTATGTAATGAGAATAATTATCCTAAATACATGGTAGAGACCATATTAGTAAAAGCCCAAGAAAGACTTAGAAACATTAGAGAGTTGTGTAGCGAGGCAAAAAAAGAGTTAAGTAGTGGATTATCAAATGTGGCTAAGTGGAGTAGATATGAGGATCTCTATTTATCAATTAAGAGATTCAATGAAGCACTACGAAACACAATTGATCTCTTAGAAAAAACTTTTAGTAAAATAACTTATATAGGGATCTTAGCAACAATTCTATCTCTACTGCTCCTTCTGGTTATTGTAGTAGAGGCAGGTCTATTTTTAGATGGTCTCCTCTATGGTTTACTTTATTCGGTTGCTTTAGTATTCTCTTTTAGATATCTGAGAAAAAATACAGTACTTATGTTCATTATCCAAATAATTATTCTCTCCACATATCTTATTATAATGATTTTGGGAGAGATATATGATGTAATGTTGATCATGGCTCATATACTTCTTCTAAGCTCTCTGATATACACAGGTTCTGTAGTTAATAAGCGCCTGGGGATCTTGAGGAATATTCTCAGGGATCTATGGTGATTTTATTAGTTTTTTTGAGAAAGTTACATATGAAATTGTGGTGTTGAGTTATGCATGGTTGGTCTGGTAAGATTCTTTACATAGATCTAGACAAGAGAGAGCATAGATTGCTTGAATTACCTGGGGAAGTATATAGAATGTTTCTCGGGGGCAGAGGCTTAGCAATAAAACTTCTCTGGGATCTAAATCCTGTAGGAGTAGATCCTCTTTCACCAGATAATCATTTAATATTTGCGGTAGGTCCTCTAACGGCATATCCACTGCCTAGCTCAGGAAAAATGGTGGTGGCTTCCAAATCACCTTTGACAAGGGGTTATGGTGATGGTAACATTGGAACTAAGGCGGCTGTGGAATTAAGGAGACTTGGTTATGATGCTATAGTGATTAGAGGAAGAGCCTCTAAACCAGTGATTTTATATGTATCATGTGAAGAAATACAGTATGTAGATGCTGAAGATCTCTGGGGTAAAGACTCTTATGAGACAGAGAAGAAACTGATAGAAAGATTCGGTAGGGGAGTAGGCATTTTATCTATTGGTCCTGCAGGAGAGAATATAGTGAGATTCGCAACTGTAGTGAGTGAATTCGGGAGATCAGGTGGAAGACCAGGTATGGGCGCAGTAATGGGTTCTAAAAGGGTAAAGGCTGTGGTTCTTAGAGGTTGTAGAGATCCTGAGCCCTCTGATAGAAAAGAACTTGTTAAGATAGGTCTAGAAGCATATAATGCTGCTAAGAGTTCTTCTGGGTACAACTTCTGGATGAGACAAGGAACTATGGCAACTATTGAGTGGGCTCAGATAAACTCTGTGCTTCCCACCCACAATTTCCGGGAGGGTATTTTTGACTTCTATGCAGGTATTGACGGCTACATGCTTGAGAGTATGAGAATTCGCCAGAAAGGTTGTCCTCTATGCAATATGCCGTGTGGTCATGTTGTGAAATATGTCTCTGACGTAGCATCGGGGGAGGCTGAGCTAGATTACGAGAATGTTGCGATGCTAGGCTCTAACCTGGGTATAGCGCCTTTAAACAGGGTCGCGAGACTCAATTATATAGCTGATGCATACGGTTTAGACACCATATCTCTAGGTAGCGTGATAGGATTTGCTATGGAGACTTCCGAGAAAAAGTTAATTGATTATAGAATTGAGTGGGGTGATTATAAAGAAGCTGAGAAACTAGCTATGGACATTATTTATAGAAGAGGGGTAGGAGACCTCTTAGCAAACGGAGTTAAATACGCGTCGGAAAGGATCAAGGGATCAGAGAGCTTTGCAATGCATGTTAAAGGACTTGAGATCTCAGCATACGATTGTCACGCCGCGGAGGGCATGGCTCTAGCTTATGGAACATCTCCTATAGGTGCTCATCACAAAGACGCTTGGTTTATTGTTATGGATATTAAGATGGGTCGGGGAACATATTCTAGAGAGAAAGTAGAGAGACTCATATGGATGCAGAATATTAGAGGAGGAATGTTTGAGAGTTTAACTACATGCAGATTCCCCTGGGTTGAGTTATCAATAGATCTCAATTACTACCCCAGACTACTAAAGGCGTCAACAGGAGCATCTTATTCCTGGGATGATATCTATGAAATAGCCAACAGAATATATACTTTGATAAGAAGCTTTTGGATACGTGAATATCATGCGGAAGGTAAGCAGTGGAGTATAGATATAGATATTCCACCCCAGAGATGGTTTAAAGAACCTCTGACAAAAGGCCCATTAAAAGGATCAAGGCTTGACATAGATCGATACATAGAAATGTTGAAATACTACTACGAGTTGAGGGGATGGGATGATAGAGGCATCCCGAGAAGAACTACACTAGAGAAATTAGGCATATCATATGTCACAGAGATCTTTGATAAATTAAATATTCCTTACATCGCGTAATTTTTTTTAACTTATTTTACTAAGATCTTTTCTAATAGTATACGTTAATACCAGCGAAATCGAGAGTGAGATTAATAAGATAACAGTTGTAATGGCATTGATCTCAGGAGAAATACCTCCTCTACCAACCATACTCCATATCATTATTGGTAGAGTCTTAAAACCTGGGCCACTTGTAAAAAGTGTTTTTATTAAATCATCGAAGGATAAAGCAAATGTGAGAAATACAGCTGATAAGATAGCAGGGACCGTCAGAGGCATAATAATTCTTGATAATATGTAGAATTCGCCAGCTCCCATCACTCTCGCTACATTAATAATCTCTTTAGGAATAAGATCAATTCTAGATCTAATTATAACAAATGCGTAAGCAATATTAAAAGTTAAGTGACCTAACAGCACAGTCACAAAGCCCATCTCAATGTTCAGAGTAATATAGAATATAGCTAATGTAAATGCTTCAATTATTTCAGGAATTATTATGGGGACGTATATTATGGTGTCAATAAATCCTCGGGGTCTTCTCATGATGTATGCGTACCCTACTAAAAATCCTGTCAGAGATGATATAACAGAGGACGCTATGGATAACTGAATAGAGTTTATAGTAGCTGATATGATAACTTTATCAGAAAAAGCCTCTATAAACCACCTAAATGTAAGATTATACAGATCAATTATAAATCTTCTCGGGGAAAAAGATCCGAGGATACTCACCACTATAGGTAAGTAAAGAAATATGAGATAGATCGTCACTATCGAAAGAGCCAAGACTCTTCCTAAACTCTTCATAGAATAATCTCCCTCGAGCCAAATTTCTTAGCTACAAACCACACTACAATAAGTGTTAAGATAAGATACAGGAGAGATAAGAGAGAGGCATCCCCGAATCTTTTGAATGTAAATGTTAATTCATAGATCCATTGACCGATCATGTATCTTGGAGATCCGCCGAGAACCTGGGGAACAATCATTTCACCTAGAGAACTAGTGAAGACAAGCACAAAACCCGCTATCAAACCTGAATAAGATATTGGTAAAATAATTCTAAATACAAGATCTAGTGTTTTAGCACCTAATGTCTTCGCGGAATCTATATAGATCCTATCTACTCTCTCCATAGCTAAGAAAATAGGGATAATAGCCATAGGCGTATAGTTATAGACCATTCCTAGATATATAGAGGCCTCAGTATAAAGGATCCTTTGACCAGTAACTCCCTCTATAATATATAAGAGATAAGCTAGTGAATACATCTTCAACAAAGTCCCAACCCAGTAGGGGGCTATAATAAGTACTGAGATAATGATTTTCTCTTTTTCTCTTAGGTAGAATGAGAGAGAATATGATATTGGGATAGCTACTGCCACGGAAATCAGAGTACTTACTATAGCTACTTTAAAGCTTCTCCATAGAACAGGAAGAGAACTACTTACAATATCAATACTGATCCCTTGCGAAATAATTCTAGAAATAGATACTAGTAGAGGTGCATAGAGAAAAATTATGATATATAGCGCAACGATCCCTATTACTAAGTAAAAGGGATCCTTGTAATTAGTTGTGTGTATAATCTTTCTGGTTCTTAACATTAGAGAGAATATCTTACTCAACTACTCAACTACCACAGTTATATTATCTGGTAAAGAAATACATACTCTCTCATTTGGACTGAATCTTTCCTCTATATCTCTGACTAAGACCTCAGCGGAGTTAATTTTTACTCTCAGATAATTATACGATCCTACATATATTTTATCTATAACATCGCCACACAAACTCTCATTCTTCCCATCCCTCTCGTATTTAATTAAATGTATTTTCTCGGGTCTAATAGATACATATAATTGTTTATTACTGAACTCTCTGTCTCCATTTAGAATCTTAATTGGATCTATGAATACATTTAAGGGTGGTATATAGATCTTCCCATCGATAATCTTAGCCTCAAATAGATTATTATCACCCACGAATGAGGCCACGAATAAATTAGCTGGTTTCTCATAAATCTCTTTAGGTGAGCCTATTTGTTGAATAGATCCTTTGTAAATCACAGCTATTTTATCAGCTAACACCATACCCTCCCACTGATCATGAGTTATGTAAAAGAATGTTTTCTTAAGTTCTCTATGCAATCTTTTTAACTCATAGATCATCTCTTTTCTTAAAACATAATCTAAGTGACTTAAGGGCTCATCGAGTAATACTATGTCAGGATCTGGGGCTAGAGCTCTTGCTAACGCTACTCTCTGTTGTTCTCCTCCACTTAATTTCTCTGAGTTTCGAAACATGTATTTAGAAGGATCTAGTCTCACAAGCTCTAACATCTCTTTAACTCTTCTATCAATATCTTGCTTAGACCATCCTCTAAGTTTTAAACCAAAAGCTATATTCTCATAAACATTCATATGAGGAAATAGAGCTGGTCTTTGAAATAATACTCCAAGATTTCTTTTATGAGGAGGTAAACTATTGACAATCATATTATTTATCCTAACAAAACCTTTCGAAGGTTCTTCAAGACCTGCTATGATTTTAAGAAGAGTAGTCTTCCCCGATCCTGAGGGTCCGATCAAAACAAAAAATTCTCCTTTCTTAACCTCTAGAAATACGCTTCTTAAAATAACTTGATCTCCATATATTTTCCATATGTCTTCTAGTTCTAGGTATGCACCCACCCCCCTCATCCAATTAAAAGCATTATCAAAGACTTTTAAAATTACAAGTCTATTTAGCTTATATTTATGTAGAGATTCGTGGAAAATGAGGATAAGAGGATCATGTAATACGTAGGTACGTTTAAAGCCGAAATAAAAATAATACATCACTCGGGGTATATAAAGTGATTAGCAGAAGAGATCTTTTAAAAACAAGTGTTGCATTGCTCGCCGGAGGTTTAATAGGATATGTAGCAGGTAATTATGTGCCTGCTACATATAGAGAATCTTTGGCTTCAAAAGAGTTAAGAGTGTATAACTGGCAAGCATACTTAAATAAAGAGATCGTTTTACCACTCTTTATGGGAGTGATATACAATGAAAAGAGATTAATCGTAAACACTATATATGATGAGTATAATAGTGCTGAGGAAGCTTACAATAAACTTTCTCTAGGGGGGTATTTCTACGATGTTTATAATTTAGGCACAGAAGTTATTTACAAAGCAATTAAAAATAAACTTATTATAAGACTCGATCATAATAAGATACCTAATCTCAAGGAACTAGATCCATTTATAAGAGAATCTTTGAAGATACAGTATCCCGAGAACATAGATCTGCTAGACTATGGAGTGCCTTATATGTGGGGAACCACGGGGATCGTTTACAATAAGAAGAAATTAGGAACAGAGATAACCTCTCTTAAACAATTATTTGATACAGATTTTCTTACCAAGTATAGTAAAAGAATATTCATAATAGATGACCCAATAACGACTGTTATGGTGACTTTAATCTATTTAGGTAAAGACTTCAGAGATCCTCGGAGCTACACTGAAGAATCACTTCGAGAGGTATATAATGTTCTTAGCAAGATTGTACCTCACGTAGTTTTTCTAACAACTGATCAACTTATACAGGAGTTGGTTAGAGAAAGCGTATACGCTGGTATAGCGTGGAATGGTGATGCTTTACAAGCAATAGCTCAAAAAGAAGATCTTGTTTATATAGTTCCTGAGGAAGGTTCAGATATGTGGATCGATATGTGGAGCATTGCTCATAACTCTAAAGAAAAGGATTTATCTTATGACTGGATCAATTTTACACTAGATCCGTGGGTTGCTGCTCTTAACACCACAGCTATATGGTATGCGAATCCGGTTCCAGCATCAAATGAGTATATACCAGAGAAAATATTGGGGGATCCTGCTGTTTATCCTGATAACGAGACTAAGAAAAGACTCAAGTTATTCAGGCCTCTAACGGAGGAGGAGACCAACAATATTCTTAGAGTTGTTTGGGCTCCGCTGACTGGCAAAACATAGGAAAGGAAAATTATTTTTAGGCTTCTCATAATAAACTTCTTGTTGGTGAATAAATGAGTAATCAAGCAAGCAGAACCGAAAGTCCTCTTAAAGTTCTTAGAGTATCGCTTTCAAAGACAGTATTAGTCAAACTAAAAGATGGAAAAGAATTAGTTGGTCTCATGGACTCAGTTGACTCTACAATGAATATTGTTTTAAGAGATGCTGTTGAAGTTGATGAGAATGAGAGACTAGTTGCTAAGTATGGGAAAATAATTGTTAGAGGTTCACAAATACTCTATATAGCCACAAACTATGGAGAAACTAAAGTTTTGAGTATGAAATAATCTATGGGTAAAAGTCTTCACAAGATCATTCCTAAAATAGATGAGATAGACTACAAAATTCTTGGTGTACTAGTAAAGAATTTAAGAAGATTTGAGTATATTCCTCTAGAAGTAATAATTGAGGAATCAGGTATCCCCAGAGATACTCTAGCTAGTATTTTAATGAAATTAGCAGAACTTAAGGTAATAATACCATCATCCTCACAGAACCCCTTAAGCTATAAATTAACTTTCACAGGTCTAAATCTTTATTCACTAAAGAAATTAGCCGAGAGAGATATTATAAAAGCCATTGGAGTACCCATAGGAGTTGGTAAAGAGAGTGTAGTTTATATAGCTAAGAACTATAAAGATGATTTAGTCGCAATTAAATTCTATAGAATAGGTTGGTCTAGCTTCAGAGAATTCTCCAGAAGGCGAGGCTATGGACTAGATCTTGGAGGATCGACGTGGCTACTCCGGAGCATAGTGGCGGCAGAGAGAGAGTATAGTATAATGAAAAAACTAATTAATATAATCCCAGACAAGATTCCTCAGATATTTGCTAGAGAATTAAATGCTATAGTTATGGAATATATAGATGGTAAAGAACTTCATAAAGTACTTGGGTTAAAAAATCCTTTGAAGATATTCTCTGACATAATTGATGTTATTAGAGAAGTTTATCTTAAATTAGGTATTATTCATGCGGATCTAAGCCCATATAACATCCTGGTGAAAGACCCTGGAACGGAGCATGAGAGATCTTTTATTTTCGATTGGCCTCAGTGGGTAGATATTAAAGAAGCTTCTGCTGAAAAAATTCTTCTCAGAGATCTTAGAAATATAGTGAGATTCTTTGAGAAGAGATTTAACTTAGAAATAAATCTTGAGAAAATATATAAGTATGTAGTAGGTGGTGCTGAGACTCTTGATTACAGGTAATGATCCTCAGCAAGAAAACTTCATCGTTGCGGGAATAGATCTATTTAAAGGAAGTATCTTCTCAAGAGAGGGTGCAACATACTCTATTTCTATACTCTCACGTGAAAAAACTCTTTATGAGGCTCAAGATGTTTCTCTTCCAAGAATTCTACGTATACTTCACGAGTATAAACCAAGATACATTGTTGTAGATAATATATATGAGCTGGCACCAGATAAAAGAACATTTAACAAGATTCTTTCTCTACTCCCAGAATCTACGGAGATAATACTAGCTACATATGATCCTGTGAAAGGTTTCAGAGATCTTAGAGAAATTGCTCAGGAGTACGGGATCTACGAATCTAGGAAAAAACCTGATTCTTTATCTTCAGCAAGGATCTTAGCTAGATTAGGTCTTTTAGGAGTAGGCTACAAGATCAGGGTATGGGAAGAGAGAGTCAAAATAATTGTATCAAGAAATAGAAGTTCTAGAGCTGGTGGCAGCTCCGAGGACAGGTATAAGAGAGCTTCAAGAGCATATGTTTATCGCATAGCTCGTAAAATAAGAGATGCTCTTGAGAGAAATGGAATATCCTACGAGCTACTGATCAAGAGATCCAGTGGAGGAATCGATAGAGCCATATTTATTGTTGAGGGATCTCGAGAGAGGCTTAAGGGTGTTGTTAAACCTATGAAGGGTAGATACGTCAGAGTCGTAATTAGACCTTTAATAAGATCTGTTGTTAATTTACCTAGAGAAGTAGAATCTAAGACGATGCCAGTTATAGTAGGAATAGATCCTGGGATAAATTACGGGATAGCAGTCATGGGTCTAGATGGTGAGATCTACACTACAGGAACCATACAAGGCGGTGATTTGGGATCCATATTAGGTATAATACAAAAATACGGTGTTCCTCTAGTAGTTGCTACTGATAAAAAACCTGTTCCTGAGTCGGTTAAGAAGATAGCCTCTCTGTATGGAGCTAAGATTTACGAACCGGATCATATACCTTCAGACGCTGAAAAAGAAGACCTTATTAAAGATATAGGCTATAAGGTCTCCACGGTTCATGAAAGAGATGCTCTCTACTCGGCATTATCTTTCTATAGAAAAATGTTGCCTAAATTCACTCAGGTTGAAAGCATAGTTAATAAACTAAGTCTTGATGTGGATACATACAGAATCAGGTCTGATTTAATAAGAGGACTAGATCTTGCTACAATTATCGAGAATATTTTCGCGGAGATATTAAGTGAGGATAACGTGAAAAAAGATCTGTTCATAATAAAAGATTTTATTAAAGAGTATGTAGCTAGCGAAAATAGATTGAGGAGATTAGAAGAAGAGTACCACAGACTCTTATCAGAGAATAATTATTTACGAAACAAAATATCTGATCTAGAGAGAAATCTAAAAACGACTTTCGAGGAATTAGATAGTTTAAAAAGAGATTTTAAGTATGAGGTTTATAGAGATAGAGAATTAAATGTGATGGTAGAAAGACTAAGAACATGCCAAGGTAGTATCAAAGAGCTTGAGACAAGAATTAAGGATTTAGAGGCTATGCTAAACAATTATAAAAAGATTCTTACGGATCTAATAGATAATCGATACACCCCAATTAAAAAGATCTCGGAGAAAAATCTTAGACAAGGGGCGGATCTCTCAAAATACTCACTAAGTATTAGAAGAGACTTGAATCTTGTTCTATTATCAGAAGGAGCTTCCAAAGAATTAATTAATTTACTTTTAACGAGATCTTCTAAAAATAAACTGATCTTAGTGACTCTAGGCAAGTGCTTTTTCAATTGTCTAGGTGATGAGCTGAATCATGTGTGCTGCATATCTATACCAGAGAGAGGTATAGAGACTATTGATCTTGGAGAATATATTCTTATCAGATCAGAGGATCTTGATAAGATTTATATGGAGTATAAAGAGATGTCTAGTAGTCTTCCTAAAAGAATCATATACTCCGTAGAAGAGTTAATGAAATTAATAGATGAATATAGATCTTCTAGAAAGTCTCAGTAATACAAAAAATCAGAATAGTGTTAGTTTACCACTTACGAATAGATCTGTCAATCTAGTTATATTAGCTAACTCTTCTTCTACAATAGATCTGGCTTCCTCTTTTATATCAGAAGTTAATTTATTATCCTCCTGGGGCAGGATCTTTATACTGGCTATTAGAGGCTGATTTATTGGTTTACCTATCTGACTTAGTAACTCAACATATACCTCTTCTATACCCTTAATCTCGTTATATATTCTGTTAGCAATAATAAAGGCCAGCACATTATATATTTTACCTACATGAGAAACAGGATTCTTACCAGCTGTAGCCTCCATACTCATATATCTGAGAGGTGTTATGAGACCGTTTGCTCTATTACCCCTTCCAGTCATCCCATCATCACCGTGCTCAGCTGAGGTTCCAGTGACTGTTAGGTAAACTATGCCTTTCTCTGGTATATCTGCTGTGTTTAAGTAAACCTCTATTTCATCAAATTCTGCGTTTTTAGCTACGTAATCAAGAACTCTGTTTATTACTTCCTCTTTAACGGATAAATAATGATCTATGTCAGGTATTAAGTGTGAAATCATTGATGAAGCTATTGTAATTTTTGCTTTATTACCCACTCTAAGACCCATTACCTTAACATCCTCTCCTACTTCTGGGTAGCGGCTTTTGAATTCTTTTGAATTGAGGTATCTCTCGATCATTAAAACAGTTTTCTCTAACCTACTCATGGGGGCATAGCCAACACCTAAACTCGTGTCATTAGCCAGAGGAACCTTGTTTAGTCCCTCTTCAAAAACTCCTCTTAAGTCTCTGCTTCCCTGACCAATCTTATAGTCAATGATCACATGTTTGTCAGGGTCCAGAAATCTGAAGTTATTTCTTAACCACTCTTTTACTGCACTTATAATTATTGTTCCTATAGGAACTCTCTCAGGTTCTTCTCTACCTTCTCTATAAACCATAGCGGTTGCTCTACCGGATATCAGTATATATATTGGTTGGATAACTTCACCTCCACCAAATCTAGGATTAGCTTGACCACCCACTACTAAAGTCTTATCTAGATTATGATGTAATATAACGCCATACCTCTCTTTATAATATTTTGATAGATATATACTGGAGATCTCGGAAGCAGCGTCAGCCATATAGTCAGGATGTCCCAGACCTTTTCTCTCCACTAACTCTACTAAGTGCTTCTCCACTGGTTGAATATTTATTTCCTCGACAACAATGTGTTGATCCATCTTTATCAAACCCCCAATACTCTATGGAAAATTGGTTATTTTAAAGCTATTAAATCTCGTCTCTTTGAAAGATTGTAATTAAAGCCTTAGAGGAAATTTTTAATAATCCCGCATAGTAAATATATATATGACGCCCCCCGTAGCTCAGCGGTAGAGCGCCCGGCTGTAGTGAGGGGGTGCGGAGACCGGGTGGTCAGGGGTTCGAATCCCCTCGGGGGGACTCAAATATTTATCTTGTAAAATACTTTAGCTTGGAGAGTGATTTTTTGTCTCCTCAAAGAACTGTTTTTTGCGAGATCTGTGGGAGAGAGATTCCTGAAGCTTCAGCTTTTAAGATCTATGTAGAGAATATTGAGATGATTGTGTGTCCAACCTGTTACCTCAAGTATGTGAGTGGTGGTGCTAAAGACATTGGGAGAGAAGGTGTTAAAGATGTAGACACTATTAAAAGAAACCAGAGAATCTCTACTGAGTCATCTGCTAGGCATCACACATCAACTCTCGTGGGATTTCAGAGAAGTAGCATAAAAAGAACTCAAAAAGTTAATCTAAAAATCGTTGAGAAATATGAAATAGATCCTAACTATCCAGAGATTATAAGACGGGCCCGTGAGCAGAAAAATATGAGTACTAAGGACCTGGCTCTAAAATTAGGTGAGAGTGAAAATGTGATCAAGAGAATAGAGACAGGTAAGCTGACCCCGACAATAGAACTTGCTCGAAAAATAGAGAATATATTAGGTGTAAAAATTATTGTTATGAAAACAGAGGAGGAAGCAATTACTCCTAGGGAAGTGAGGATTTCAAGCGATCTTACCCTAGGAGATGTAATTACTGTTAGAAAAAAGGAAAAATAATTAATCTCCTAATCATTTATTTATGTAGTGATGAGAAAACTCCATCGGACTATATGAAGAAACCTGTCTCAGCTGAAGTGCATAGATAGCATCAAAGAAAAAAGAAAGTTTATGATAATATTTACTATAGAATATTTCGGGTAAAAGTGTTTAATGAGATTACAATAAATGATCTGAGACCCGAGACCTACGTTCTTAGGCTAGGTCATAGACCCGAAAGAGATAAAAGAATCACTACACATGTTGCTTTAGTAGCAAGAGCATTTGGTTGCAGAGGTTTTTTCTTAGCAGATATTTCTGATAATAAGGTTAGAGCAAGTATAAAAAAGATCCTTGGGTTATGGGGCGGAGAAAATTATTTTATCTATGAAGACAACGTTAGCTCTACGAAAATTCTTAGAGAATGGAGAAGTGTTGAAGGAAATTGTATTGTTCATTTAACAATGTATGGCTTACCCGTGGATCTCGTTATAGACAATATTAGAGAGAAGTGTAGTAAGATCCTTGTTGTTGTAGGAGCTGAGAAGGTACCAAGAGAAATTTTTGAATACTCTCACTACAATGTATCTATCACTACACAACCACATTCCGAGGTGTCTGCATTAGCGATCTTCTTAGACAGACTATATCGTGGGAAAGAACTGAATCTTGATTTTAGCGATGCTAAAATCAAGATTATCCCAGATCCCAGAGGAAAGAAAGTTATTAAACTCTCATAGAGATGATTAAGCTCTTTAGTTAGAAGAAGTCAGAAATAATAGCTGTATATGCTATATATTATATTAGAGTAAAGATGAGTAATGATTTAATACGAATTGTTGAATTAATTAAAGAAACATTTGGTGAGAATGCTAAAATAGTTTTTCAAGAAATCTATAAGTTATCAAGAGAAGTAACTGATCATGAGTTAGCATCTACTCTAAATATGAGAGATTCAGAGATCCGAAAAATACTCTATCAATTAGCTGAAGAGGGATACGTATCTGCAAGAAGAGTCCGTGATAGAGAAACAAATTACTACGTGTACTATTGGAGGATTAACACAAAAGATCTCCCTAGAATAATACTTAATAGAAAGAAGATGATTCTTCAGGTACTTAGGAAAAGAATAGATCATGAGCGTAGAATAAGATATATGTGTCCTAGATGCAAAAGAGAGTTTACGGAGGAAGAAGCCTTAGAGAATGAGTACATATGTCCTTCCTGTAATGAACCTCTTCAGAATATAGATCTTAGTGAGAGAATATATAGATTAGAAGAATTAATTAAGAAATTAGAGAATGAGATTATAAATGAAGAAAAGAGAATCCTATCTAGGAGTAGTTGATCTTTTTTCGGGAGCCGGAGGATTCGCCAGAGGATTTGAGAACGCAGGCTTTAGAATAGTTTTAGGAGTAGATAATGATAGATCAGCTATTAAATCATTTAAACTGAATTTCCCCCACGCAATTGCTTTGAATGAAGATATTAAAGATGTAACGGGTAAAGACATAATTGATCTACTGGAATATTCACCTAGAATAATTATCGGTAGTCCGCCATGTGAACCTTTTACAGGTGCGAATCCAAATAGAGAAAAGAGGCCTTTAGACAGGTTATTTAAAGATCCTATTGGACAATTGACACTACACTTCATAAGAATTGTTTCAGAAATTAAACCAGATATATTTGTTATGGAGAATGTACCAGCACTAGCAGAGAGGGATATTAAATTTGCTATAGAGGATCTTTTGAGAAAAGCTGGTTATAAAGAAATATATTTCAATATTCTAAGAGCAGAGGATTATGGAACACCTAGTCACAGAACTAGGGTGTTTGTATCAAATATCAAGATCAAACCTCAAAAAAGTAGTGTTAGAAAAACTGTCTGGGAGGCTATATCTGATCTTTCCGAGACAAGATTTGGGGATGTACCGAATCATGAAATAGTTTATTTATCTAGTAAAAAACTAAAAAAAGTAGCTAAGATTGAGCGAGGAAAAGCTCTGTATGTATTTAAAGGCTCTGGTAATAGAAGATTCTATAACTATCTACGTCTAGATCCTTACGACATAGCTCCTACTATAATGGGTTCCTCTAGATTTATACATCCTTTTGAAGATAGATTACTTACAGTAAGAGAACAGGCGAGATTAATGGGGTTCCCAGACAACCATATATTTATAGGAGGCAAAGACGAACAATATAATCAAGTTGGTGAAGCAGTGCCTCCTCCACTTGCCGAAGCTATAGCAAAATATATACACCAATACTATGTAAATAAATCATCCTAAACAAGTATTTATTTTAGAGATCTTCTATAGACAAGATTTGTTTTATTAAGAGATGATTAGTAAGATATATTGTTTTATAAAAATGATGGGGGTTCTTAGAAATATTTATATATGCTTTAAATATATAATTCTAAAGGGTAGGTGTATGAGTGACAAGGATGTTGAGACTAGAAGAGTTCAAAGATTTGGAAAATCTACCTTAATGGTTTCGTTGCCCGCTGACTGGGTTAAAACAGTTAATTTAAAACCTGGAGACACTGTTACGATTGTTGTTGATGATGATAATACTCTTAGAATATTCCCCACATTTGCTAAACCTGAGAGAAGAGAAAGAAGACTCATAATAAGAACATCTAGAGTAATTAACGCTGGTTTACTCTATAAAGTTATTAACTCAGCATATATATTAGGCTATGATAGAATTATAATTGAAGTTGTTGACGGTTTCTTAGATGAGGATCATTTGAAGACTATAAGAAAATTAATTAAAGAACTGATCGGTGCCGAGATTATTGAACATATGCCATCACGAGTCGTGATCCAAGTATTTATTGATCCGACAAAATATTCGATTCAGGGAATAATAAATAGAATGGGTAGTATACTTAGATCCATGATTAACTATGTTTTTCTAGTAATTTTAGAGGATAAGCTACATTACATAACCGAGATCCGTGAATTAGGAGAGGAGTTAGAGAGATTAAACAATTTAGCTACTAGACAAACATTCGTCGGTCAAATTGATAAAATGTATGCTAGCTCATTAAACTTGAAATCATATATGCTCCCGAGATATAGAACTATTACAAGATCGTTTAGTTTAATAGGTGAATCAATAGTAGAGGCAGCAGATACATTATCTAGATTATCACCATCAGACAGAAAACTACTTCGAAGCTTAGCTGATGAGCTGAGAGAATTAATGGATCTATATATAACGTGTGTGGATAAGGCTTTATCAATAATATTAGAGCCCAACATAGCTAGAGCATATAACACAGATCTTTTATCAAACGAACTTAGTCTTCATATAAGTAGATTCGTGGAAAAACACAGCGATCAATTAAAGACAGCCGAGAATTACACACAACTACTCGAATTCATGGATCGCTTCAGAAGAACGGCCACTGATATAAGTGTTGTATCTGATGTAAGTTTCGACTTAGCCCTAGAAAAACACGAGGGAATCATAGATCTATCCGTAGGAGAAGCATTAAAAATAGTCTAGTTTCCTCATGAAGACAAGTCCTGTGAGGAGGAGAATTAAATTAATTAAATTATAAGTTTATATATTCATTACTTTATCTAATGATGATGATATAATTGAACCTAATGATGCAGTCTCCGGGACTTGAGGAGAGAGTAATAACTATCCAAAAAACCACCATGAGAAAGTATGTAGGTGCTTTTACTTATACTCAAGTAATAAGTAGTAAGCTAGAAATATTTAGAGAGATAGCAGGCAATACCCTAAGCAAAGAGTCATATTTTCGAACTCAAAATATGGAAATATTAGTTAAAAAGTTAATTAAGAGGTGGTTTATAAATACATAATGGCTGAAAACTGCTTCACAATAATAAATCTTCGGTGAGAGTATATGTATAGGATCTATGAAGTAGCTGATTACATCAAGATCCCTCCCAGTAGATATGGTGAGGATCTTGAAAAAATAGCTGAGGAGATCCTCAAGGCAGAGTATGAGAATAGATATGTAAAAGATTTAGGGATCATATTATTAGTATATGATATAAAAGTCGATGAAATGGGTCTAGTAATACCAGGTGAGGGAGCAACTTATCACGAAACAAGATTTAAGTTACTAGCATACTTACCATTAATTAATGAAGTTGTTGATGGCGTAGTTAAAGATGTTAGAAATACAGGTTTATTTGTTAACATTGGACCTATAGATGCTCTTGTGCACATAAGTCAGGTATTTGATGATAAAGCATTTTTCGACGAGGCCTCTAGAAGGATTGTTAGCGAGGATAAGAAGAGATTTATTGAGATAGGGGATATCGTTAGAGGTAGAGTATCATCTGTATCAACACCAAGTGGTAGAGAGGGTTTAATAAGAGTGGCAATGACACTCAGGCAACCAGGTCTAGGAAAGATAGAGAGTAAATAACTCGTTATGAGGGATCCTTAATGAGTTCTAAAAAAACATCTCTAATTAAGTCTCTTAAAGCTTGTAGAAATTGTAGAGCTCTTGTTCCTCTGGAGACTCAGAAATGCCCTATTTGTGGCTCAACTAATTTTACTGATAGATGGTCTGGTATGATAATTGTTTTTGACCCAGAGAGATCTAGGGTTGCGGTTATGTTAGGAATTACGAAGCCGGGTAGGTATGCTATAAAACTTGGTAGATACTAGATTAGGGAAATGTTTATATAGTCATAAAGATATAGACGTCGCGGTTAGCCGCTCCTCAAATTTTTGTGGAAAATTCTTAATAGTTTCTACGAGATTTTTCATCGACGAATCATCAATAATAGTTTTATACTTCTCATATCAATATAAATAAACTCAGTAGAGACCATATGTGAGGTGTCTAGAGTGGAGTTCTGTCCTATATGTGGAACACTAATGAGAGTGGAGAGAGACAAATTGAAGTGTCCTAAATGCGGCTATGAGAAACCTCTTAAATCAGCTTCTTCAAGAACAGTCTTAACAACTAAGATAAGACATAGTCCAAGAGAAAAAACGATCGTTATTGAGGAGGAGAAAAAGACCGGTAATCCTGTAACAAGAGATGCTAGGTGTCCTAAATGCGGTTATAATGAAGCTGAATACTGGATCCTTCAAACTCGAAGAGCCGACGAACCCCCCACTAGATTTTATAGATGTCTGAGATGTGGTCATGTGTGGAGAGAATATGAATAAATGTTTATTTTATAGTCTCTTCATTTTAGCTATGAAAAATCCCTCTGAGAAATCCTTGTGAGGAAAAGTCCTCACGAAATAATTATGCTCTCTATAGCGCTTATAACCTCTTGAGAACTTTTCTAAGATTTTCTCGAAGGAAACTATACCAGAGAATTTAAGTAAGATCTCCTCCCCCTCCTCTGGTAGCAATGAACATACGGCATAAACTATCTCGTCGCCTAGTTCTAAAGCTTTCGAAAGCATATTCTCCTGTATTTTTGCGTAGTAGCTGACCTTATCTTTCTTTATTAAAGAGATTCTTATGGCAGGATCCTTACCCAATGCACCTGAAGAGCTACAGGGAGCATCGATAAGGATTTTATTAAAGGATCCTGGTCTATGTGGAGAATATCTTCCATCTGCTAAGACTACATCAATAGATTTTTTCACGCCTAGTTTTTTCAGTAAGTGTTTCATAACATAGATCCTCTTTCTAGATAGATCCTCGGCAACGATTTTTGCTTCATCTTCTGTGAGCATTGCAATTAATGATGTCTTAATACCGGGGGCAGCTGCCATATCAAGTATTTTATCGTCTTTCTCAGGTCTTAACGCTTCAACAACAAGGCAAGAAGCTTTGTCTTGGAGAATAGCATAGTAGTTTCTTATTGCCTCACTCTGTCTAAGAGGTTTTTTATAATTTAATACCTTATATAGATACCAAAGATCCTTATCTTTCTCGACCACTATACCATCTTTCTCAAGGAGTCTTAAGGTCTTTTCTTCAGGAGCTTTTAAAGTATTTATTCTTAGCCAATAAAACCTTTTCTCCATACTTAAAAGAAGTTTTTGTGTTTCGTCTTCGCCTAATAAAGATCTTAATTCTTCATAAAACCACTGTGGAACCGAGTACTTACACCAGGGATCTAAATGAATATCTGTATTCTTAATCGAGGGATCTTTTATAAAGATCTTGGCTAATTTCCTCCTGCTAGTTTCTTCACCAACTAGACATCTAAGTTTTAATGAATCTCTTATAAATTCTCTGCTTTTCTCATAAATAAATTCTCTTGTGTTAATGTCTCTTGGGCATTTATATGTAGAGCATGCTTTCTTAAAGGCTTTCTCAATAGATACGCTGTGTCTCTCAACTTCGTACAGAACTCTTGCTAGAATATTTACTAAAATCTCTTCTTTAACGACCAATACACTCTCCAATCTTAAGTGAAACTATTGATAAAAACTATTTCGATGATACCTTGGAACAAAAATATAAAGTGTATAGAAACATATTGAGAGGGTTACCATAATGTTTTTGCAAGGGAGTTGGTATCTTCAGAAGGTATCTGATAATACATATATGCTGATGAAGATCAGATCTATAATCTATAGAGGGAGAACAAAATATCAATATGTTGAGATAGTAGACTTCGAGGATTACGGAGTAGGTTTGGTACTAGATGGTTTTGTTCAGTCTACAGAGGCGGATGAATATATTTACCACGAGAGCCTTGTTCATCCGGCAATGACCCTTCATAGAGGACCAGAAGATGTGCTTGTTATAGGTGGTGGTGAGGGAGCCACTATAAGGGAAGTTCTTAAACACAATACTGTAAAAAGGTGCGTTATGGTTGATATAGACGGTGAATTGGTTGAATTAGCGAAGAAGTATTTAGGTGTTATGCACAAAGGATCTTTTTATGATCCAAGAGTTCAATTAGTCATAAAAGATGGTTTAGAATATGTGAGAGAGTCTAAGGATAAATCCTTTGATGTTGTTATCCTAGATCTTACAGATCCCTATGAACCCTCGGGATTGGCTAGAGAATTATACTCAGAAAAATTCTATAGAGATATTAAGAGAGTTTTGAGAGAAGATGGTGTGGTTATATCTCAAGTTGGAAATGCCTTTTATTACCCACGGGAATTCGATCAAGCAGTTAGTGATATGAAGAGAGTATTTAGATACGTGATCACTTATGAGGTCTGGATTCCATCTTTCGGCTACTCAGTAAACTACGTCCTAGCAACAGATATCATAGATCCTCTTAAGATAAATTCGTCTGAAATAAATGATGTTCTTAGGCATAGAGGCGTCACCACAAGATTCTTTAATGGAGAGATCTATGAGTCTTTCATCAACAGAAAAGTTATAAAGAAAATATGATCAATGTAATAATAATGAGCAAAAAGTAATTAATTAACTATTTTTAAACTTATTTAAGTAGCAATTCTTCAGTTAATTCATTTATGTTTCCTAACGAATCAAATTTTTTAACGAGCTCTATAACGCTCTGTATTTTTTCAGGTTTTAAATACTCTTTTACTAATTTAGTAAATTTCTCTTCTAGAGATCTCCAGTCTAAGGGATTTCTGAAGTGCCCTGGTGGATAAATGGATGTCTCAGTATATGTTTTTTTATCTTTAGTCTCTATCATAACTGTATTTGGTATCCCCTCTGGATAGATCTTGTCGTATTCAGGATCCACCTCAATATACATCTTCTTCATTAACTCTCTCACATCTTGTGCTAACACTTTTTCGTTTGTGAAACTATCTATCCATATTCTTCCATCAATTAATGTTCTAGCAATTATATAGGGTAAACTGTGATCTGCTGTTTCCCTAGTCTTTGGATCCCACTTTTCAGGATCCTTAACAATAATCCTATAGCTGACTGTAAAAGTCTTCACATGTATTTTATTTATTTGATCCGCGGAAACCTTCTCCCGGAGCTTAAGAGAAGCCTCCACAGCTGACATTGCGTGATACTCAACAGGCCAATACTTGATAGATGTTCTATGAATCCTGAACTCCTCACCCTCTAATCCCCCGAATCTCTCTATATCAAATTTCTGCTTAGATATGACATTAAAGAATCCGAATTCTCCTTCGAAAACAGGTGAAGGGCCGGTCATACCTTCAGAAGCGAGTAAAGTTGCAAATAAACCTTTTTTAGCAGAGTTTGCTGCTGTACAGCCTTTCCACATACTTAATTCACCGGCTCTAGATTGTCTGAGAGAAATAGCTTCATTCGTAGCTAGATTTATTGCGTGATAAATTCTCTCGAGTGGAAGATCCATTAATTTCGAAACTCCCGCAGCTGTCCCAATAGCTATATACGTTACGTGATCAACTCCTACACTCCTTACAGAGAATGCATCTGCTAGTCTCGAAGCAATCTCATACGCAGCTACTATAGATAGAATAACTTGTTTACCATCAGCCTCTAACTCCTCTCCCAAGGCTATTATAGCCGGTATCATATCGCTTGGATGAAGAGCTTCTTTCGATAAGTAAGTATCATTGAAGTCCAGTACTCTAACACCAACACCATTAGCAAATGCGGCATTTTCTGGAGATGATCTGAAGTTCTCACCCCATATCACCGAACCCTTACCAAGAGATCTTGTTTTAGAAGCGATTTTTCTGGCGATAATATAAGGTGCCTCGTGCAGAGCCCCTATAGCAACTCCTATTGAATCTAGTATTCTCTTCTTAGTCTCATCGATAGTTTTCTGATCCAGATCTCGATATCGTAGATCTTTGATATATTCAGCTATCCTCATAGAAAGATTTTTTGTCATGAAAAGATTTCCCAATTCTTTAGATACGTACTATCTATTTAATATTTATATATTGTTAATTTGATTCATATTATACTAGAGTTTAAATGAGCGAAAGATATGCTGTAATCACTGGTGCAAGCTCGGGGATCGGATTAGAACTATCTCGTGAATTGGCTAAAGAGAGATATGATCTGATCCTAATAGCTAGAAAAAGAGATAAATTAAGAGACTTATCAGATGATTTATCAAAGAGATACAATATTTCAGTAGATTACATAGATTTTGATCTTACAAAAATTAACGAGCTAGATTCTCTCGTAGGTAAGGTCTTGGATATTACGAAGAGCATTGATCTATTAATTAACAACGCAGGTGCAGGCATTTATGGACCTCTACAGAGTTTAAGAGACGAGGACATAATAAATGTAGTCAATCTTAATTATGTATCCCCGATATTATTTACAAAGAAACTTCTTCCATACATAGTAAATAGAAGAGGGTGCATTGTTAATATAATAAGCATAGCAGCTTACATGCCTATACCCATGTTAGAAATTTATTCATCTACTAAAGCTGCAATATCAATATTTACGAGGGCCTTGAGAATAGAACTTAAACCATATAGTGTAAGAGTAATTGGTGTTTATCCCGGCTATGTAGATACGCCATTCCATACCAATATCATCAAGGCATTAGATAAAGAGATTTTAAAGAAACCTAATAGATTGTTTGTGGTAAGACCCGATCAAGTAGCTAAAGAAGTAATTGATAAGATAAAAGATAAGAGTTTTAATGATGATATAGTTGTCTCACGGATCTATTTATTACCAGCTTTTTTTGCTACGAAGTTACCTAAGTTAGTAGAGTACTATATAGAGCATAGATACCAAAAAGAATTTTTCAGGAATAAGAAATGAGCAGAGTCACAGCGTGGGTTTCTCATCATTTCTCAGGTCTTAAAACCTAGCTCATCCAATAATTACTCTTGTTCAAGAATTTTTATTATTTTATCAGTTATCTTAATGAATTCTTGAGAAACCAGTGAGTCAGGATATTTAATAAGATAGATTTCGCCTCTATCATTAGCCTCGGCTATTCTAGGATCCAGAGGTACCCTACCCAACAACTCCACGCCTAAAGCCCTAGCTAGTTTTTCTCCACCACCTTGACCAAATATATTATAGATCTTGCCATTGTCGCATACGAAATAACTCATATTCTCTATAACACCCAGGATCTTTACATTCTTATTGAGTTCTTTCTTTAATAATTCAACGAATCTTATTGATTTGGCCACGATATGCGTACTTACCTCAGAGGGAATAGTTACGAATATAGCAGCGTCAACAGGAGCAATTTGAAAAATATTTAGAGCATCATCTCCGGTTCCTGGTGGAGAGTCTAGTAAAAGATAATCCAGCTCTCCCCACTCAACATCCTCAAGAAATTGCTGAAGAGCCTTAAGTTTTATTGCTCCTCTCCAAGCAACCGGAGATGTTCTGTCGCTTAGTAAAAATTCTATAGACACTATTTTTATCCCGAGATTATTCTCAACAGGTATAATAGATGTCTCTCCTTTATCGTTTATCACAGCTCCTAGATACTCTTCTTCAACACCCAGCATCCTCGGTATAGAAGGTCCATGAAAATCAACATCTGCTACCCCCACCCTTTTTCCTCTCAGACTTAGAGCCATTGCTAAGGAAGCTGTTACGAAAGATTTACCTACACCACCTTTGCCACTTAATACAACAATTTTGTGGCGGATCTTACTCATTCTCTCAATAAGCTTTTTAGAGGTCTCGATACCCGGTCTTCTCGGCGGCTGTCTTATAGTGACGCCTCCTCCCTTCGGCATCTCCATTCTAAAAGAATTCTCTACCAATTTAATATCTCCTCAATGTCCTACTATTAATATAAACTGATTCTTGCTAATAAGTATTTTAAATGATGAACCAATGAGCTTTTATACAGACCTGGTGGATAAGGATTGGAGGATTCTGTGTCTATATACAAAGAGATAGTCTCCGTAGATCTTAAGGGTAGAATAACTATTCCTAAATACATTAGAGAGGAGATAGGATTAGTAGAAGGAGGTAAGGCGCTGGTAGAGATAGATCGATTGAGTAAGAGATTAGTAATTAAACCAATTGATATAAAAACACAATTATGCAGTGTTGCAGGGGAGAGAATCAGAGATATCGGAGATTTCTTTAACGAATTAAATAAGTACAGAGATAAGACTAGTATAGATATAATTGATCTGAGATGCTATAAATCACTAGATAATAATTATGAGTGTAGAGCAATTGTGTCTATTAAAGATCAAAGTAATTGTAGGATGCTTGAGAACTTGTCTAAGATTTTAGTCGTTACATCCCTATAGATAGTGGGCACTGTTTGAGAGTAGGTCTAGGCATATACAGAGTAGCAGGTCCTGATCTAACCAGTATATACGATGATAATGCGTATCTGGTATTATCTAATAAATGTCATATATTAATTGATTCAGGAAGTGGATACGCCATAGACGTAATGATTAGGAACATGCTTTATTTAATAGAGGATCTAAAAGAAATAAAGTATATGATCTTAACACACGCACATCATAGGAATTTTGGCGGGGCATATTATATGAGAGAAATAATACCTTCACTGACTATAGTAGCTCACCACATAGATGGTGCTTACATAAGGAACCCTGATAAAAAATATTGTCAAGTGATAGAAAATTTAGGAGAACCAAAACCTGTACCTATCTCTCTCGAGATACATGAGAAGTTTAAGAGACTCTCTCTATGTGGTGAGGAGATAGAGATTATTCATATACCAATTCACACGAGAGGATCCATAGGAGCTTTTCTGAGAAGAGGAGGATTAGAATATGGTTTCGTAGGAGGGTTAATTGAAGATATGCTGAATCGAGAACTCTCATCAGAGGAAAAAGATTATTTAAAGAAATCCTTAGATGTAAAGAAAATAGATGTTTTATGTCATAGCAGAGGTTGCATCTACGGTTATGATAAAATAGCTGGCTTACTCTACAATTATTAAGAGGATAATTTTCTATGAAGATCTTCGTGGGAACCTGCGGATTCCCAAAGAAAAGAGAGGAAATATTTAAGAAACTAGATGTGGTAGAACACCAAGAAGTATTTTATGATCTAATATCTCTGGAGAAAGCCGAGAGATACGGTAAAGAAAAACCCGAGAATTTCGTATATACAGCTAAAGCTTTTCAAGCAATAACCCACTCACCTAATAGTCCAACATGGAAAAAAATAAAAACTAAGTTAATAGGAGAATTATCTAAGTATGGCTTCATGAGACCTACGGAAGAGAATCTATGGGCTTGGAATAAGTCTCTGGAGATATATAAATTAATGAAAGTTAAAATAGTTGTGTTTCAATCGCCGCCTTCCTTCGGTTATTCCGAGGAGAATTATAGAGCGGTTCGGGACTTCTTTTCAATAATTGATAGAAATGATCTTATGCTAGCCTGGGAGCCTAGAGGCTCTTGGAACCAAGGAAATAATAAAAATAAGCTATGTCGTCTCATGGAAGAATCAGGGATCATTCATGCAGTAGATATATTCAGGAATTTACCGTGTGAAGAATCAGGGAATATTCTATATATAAGATTACACGGCGTAGGTGGTTCAGAAGTTAATTATAAATACAAATATACTAATGATGATCTTAGGAAGCTAAGAGAGATGATCATGAAATATAGCTATAGGGAAATTTATGTTTTATTTAACAACGTGTACATGTTTGATGATGCAGTTAGATTCAAGGATCTTCTAAAATCATAGATTGAGGTCTAATAAGCAGTAATAAAGCTATTTATAAGCTACTAAACTAAGTATTTAAGATAAACAATGTCTAAATTTAGAATAAGTAAAGAAGAATTTACACGAATAATTAAAAAAGCTCAGAGTTTATATAATAGGTATAGGAGTCCTGAAGCTAAAGCTAGAATTATGGTTTTCAATGAGGATATTTTAGTTGTGAGATTTGACGGCAGTTTCTGTGAGACTTGTGGAATAAATGACTGGATCGATGATTTCAAATATATTTTAAGAGATCTGGGAATAGACGCGATCATCGAGAGAGTTGAAGAGATAGACGATTATACGCGTATAGCTTATTTTAGGATCTTAAATAAGAGAAGAAGTCGTGGTATTAATTAAGAAGTGAGCAACCACTAAGCTTATGTTTATCTTTAAAATTACTCAATTATAATGGATTAGTAATGAGCAAAGAAGAGAAGAGCGTGAATGAGTATAAGGAGAAAGACAAGTATGAAAAGGTAATTGATTTAGCTGTTAGGAGAGGTTTCTTCTGGGTTTCTTATGAAATATATGGTGGTGTTGCTGGACTATATGATCTTGGTCCACTAGGAACCCTTCTAAAAAGAAGAATTATTGATCTATGGAGAAGAGTTTTTGTACAGAGACATCAGGAGTATGTTGTTGAAATAGAAACCCCCATACTAACTCCAGAAAAGGTTTTGATAGCTTCTGGTCATGTGGAGCATTTCACAGACCCTATTGTTGAGTGTTTGAAATGTGGTAGGAAATATAGAGCTGATCATTTAATTAAAGAGTCCACGGGTTTAGAGGTCGAGGGGTTAAATACTGAGGAATTAACTAGGATAATTCGAGAAAAAAATATTAAATGTCCGGTATGCGGTGGCGAGTTAAGTGAGGTTAAGAGATTTAGTCTACTCTTCAAAACGAATATAGGCCCCTACTCAGACAGCGTAGGCTATATAAGACCTGAGGCAGCACAGGGTATGTTCACGGCTTTTAAGAGGGTTTATGAAGCTATGAGAAATAGATTTCCTATAGGTATAGCTCAGATAGGTAGAGTGGGTAGAAACGAGATATCTCCTAGACAAGGAATGATCAGGCTAAGAGAATTCACTATTATGGAAATCGAGTTTTTCTTTGATCCGAAGAATCCTGAGTCTCCTCTACTAGAGAGAGTAGCTGAGAGGAGATTAAAAATACTCAGAGGCGAAGACAAGATCAAGGGTATAGATAAACCAGAGAGCTTTAGAGTCGAGGAAGCTGTTAGAGATAAGATTATTAAACAACCATGGCAGGCTTATTGGATGAGTGTAGCTCAGGAATTTATTTCACTTCTAGGTGTTAATGAAGAAGATACATACTTCGAGGAGAAATTACCTCATGAAAGAGCTCATTACGCAGAGCAAGTGTTTGATCAAATGGTTCGTGTATCTAGATGGGGATGGATCGAGGTATCCGGACACGCGTATAGAACTGATTATGATCTAAGCAGACATCAAATGTATAGTGGGGCTGATCTAACGATCTTCAAGAGGTACCCTGAACCTGTAACAGTTAGGAGAAGAAGAGTTTACCTAGATAAAGGTAGAGTTCTAAGAATCTATGGTCCTAAGGCACCAGAGATATTTAGAGAATTAGAAAAGGAAGATCTAGAAAAACTACTTGAGAATGCGAAGGAGGAAGATACGTACTATGTAATTGGTGATAAAAAATATCCAAAAGGTATATTCAGGATCGAGGAGTTTGAAGAAAAAATACATGGTGAAAGAATTCTGCCACATGTGATAGAGCCCTCTTTTGGAGCTGAGAGATTACTATATATCGCGCTCGAACACTCTTATTTTGAAGATAGGGAAAGAGTCTATCTCAAGCTACCCAAAATAATAGCTCCTATACAAATAGCTGTTTTTCCACTAGTGGAAGAGGATCATTTAATAAAAATAGCGAAAGAAATAAAAGATAAGTTAATAGACGCAGGGTTCTACATAATATATGATGAGAGTGGAAGTATAGGTCGCAGATATGCTAGAGCAGACGAGATAGGGATTCCCTACGCGATCACTATAGACTATGAGACGCCTGCGTCTAATACAGTAACTATAAGGGATAGAGATACAAGATCTCAAGAACGAGTATCCATAGAAAAATTAATTGATTATTTCAGAGAAAAATTTATCATATAGTATCTTTATTTAAGTACCTTCTTCCGTGATTGTAATAATATTCTCTGGTGGTATACCGAATTCGTTTATAAGTATCTGCTTAACCTTATTTCTATGATCTCCCTGAAGCTCTATTCGCCCATCTTTAGCTGTTCCGCCAGTAGCTAGTTTGGATTTAAGCATTGATGCTACTTTCTTCAGATCTCCATACTCCTCTAAACCTTCTACAATAGTAACTTCCTTATTGAATTTTCTTTTCTCTAAACGTATTTTAACTATTTGTTGCTCCGCGACTAGTTGCTTACAGATCTCTGGTGGGAGTCCTCCACATAAACTTTCGAGATCTTTACTCATAACTAGTTATTTACACCCGAGAAAATATTTTTTAGGTGATATATAAATTTACGCCCTTTGGTATATAAATAAGGACCTTGAATAATTCACTATGCTTCTATTCCGAGCTAATAGGGATCATATGTCAACAAGTCTTATGAAGTTCCTGTTTTTAATAATTGAACAAATATATGACATTTTTAGTTTTTTGTTAACTAGTATTTTTTTTCTTTCCTAAAGCTATTTTTATGTAGAGAACATGCTTCAGGAAAAAACTGAGAGGTTATTCTATTATTTAGTCAAACTTCCTTTAGAGGATTTGAAGAAATTTTTAAGTGAGTTAAATAATCAATCTCTAGATATTCCTAAGAGTAAAATTATTGGAATAGTGAAAAATGTTAAGGACAATTCATGGATTATAAATATTAAACTTGGCTTGTTCGGATCTACAAGAGTTGTCATGAGAAGAGAGATGGTTGGAGATAGCATAGTGTTTCGATCGCGGGATGGTGATCTTGTATTTAGATTCAATTTATATAAGTTAAATGATGAGACAACATTAGTTGAGCACTATACAAAAGCTCTTGATCGAATGTCAATTATTTTTGGTCCTGAGATGCCTCTTCTCAGTCAAAGGTTTATTGAAAGCATAAGAGCTAACTATAGTAATATTGAGGTAAAGCAAATAACGTCTGAAACATATCTCGAACTACTAGAAACTATATCTAAATCATATGCAAGAGAAACTGCAAAGGGTCGTGAAAGACCTGCGTTGGAGGAAAAAGCGGTCGCTACAGGGATGGCTGTGGCTACTGATGAGAGAACGCCGAAGGAGACAGTAGTTTCTAAGGTTATTGAGATGATGCCAATAATAGGTTCTCGCGAAAGAGAAACATTAATTGAAAAACCTATTGAAAAATCTCTAGGTATCGAATGCAATGAATGTTTACTTTATGATGAAACCACGGGTTTCTGCACGCTTTTAATGAAAAAGATAGAGGATCCCAAAAAACCCTTATGTAATGGAGAATCTTTTATTAAAAGGTCTTGAACTATTGAATCTTCTTACTCCTTTCTATGAAAAAATTCTTTAACAAATAGATCATTTTATCGATCTCTTCTTTTGTGTTATAAATATAATAGCTGGCTCTCACGCTACCCTTGTACCATCCGTAGTAGTAATGAAGTGGGTGAGCGCAGTGCTTACCTGTTCTAACAGCTATTCCATGAAGATCTAGGTACGCTCCTACAACATTTGGATTTGCTAGCTCTGACCTAAATGTGAAGACCCCGGTTCTCTTTTTATAATCACGTGGTCCTAGGAGCTCGATCCATTTAAATAAACCTTCCTCCTCCGCTCTATCAAGAGTATATTTTATTAGCATCTCTTCATGTTCTCTGATATTATCCATTCCAATATTGTTTAGATAGTCCACGGCTGCGCCTAATCCTATGAAACCTTCTATGTTAGGAGTACCTGGAGCAAATTTCCAAGGTGGTTCAGTCCATTTTATCTCGTTTAGCGTAACGTCTACTATAGTGTCTCCTCCAGAGAATACAGGCTCAAACTCTTCTGCAAATTCTCTTCTCATATATAATCCTCCTGTGCCAGAAGGTCCCAGCATTTTGTGCCCGCTGAATGCTGCAAAATCTGGATCTAGATCCTTTATATTTATCTTCATATGAGGTATGCTTTGAGCTATGTCTAGGACTATTATTATCCCCTCTCTTTTAGCAGATCTTATAATAGCTTTAGCGTCATTAATAACCCCAGTTACATTTGATACGTGAGTAAACGCGAGTACTCTGGTATTCTTTGTAAACAAACTTTCTACATTATCCCGACTAATCTCACCATCGTCGTTTGGATATACATATTTGATCTTGAAACCCTTGATTTTAGACCAGAGCCTCCATGGAAGCATGTTGCTGTGATGCTCCATTACTGTTATTATGACCTCATCATTTGCACCAAGATAGTTAAGTGATAGTAGTGAGGCGGCCAGGTTCAGGCCGTGCGAAGCATTATATACCGGAATTAATTCTTGAAATGAGGCGTTTATGAAATTAGCTATTTTCTTAAGAGCATCCTCAAATAATTCAGTAGCTTCTACACTTAGTGTATGGATACCTCTATGAATATTTGAGTAATACTGTTCATAGACTTTCTTAACACTCTCTATCACCTGAATCGGTTTAAGTGTCGTAGCATTATTATCAAAGTAAATAAGTGGATGACCATTAATAGTTCTTTTTAAAATAGGAAAATCCTTTCTTATTTCATAGGGTGAAAAAACCATTTCTAACCCAACTACTAAATTCTTGTAACCCATATAATAATGATTTCAGGTATCTCTAGAATAGAATTGGTTAAGTGGAATAATTGAAATACTCGTGACCATAATATCGCTATAAATAAAATATAAACAATAATCATTCTATTAATACTTCTTTAAATTATTTCTAAAGCATAATTGTAACGGGGTTTACTCAATATAAGCTAAAGAGGGATCATATGTTGAGATATGAAATCAGATTCCATGGGAGAGGGGGTCAGGGTGTGGTGACGGCTGCTGAGTTGCTTGCTTATGCTGCCATATTAGAGGGGTACTATGCTCAGGCTTTTCCTGAGTTCGGTGCTGAGAGAAGAGGAGCTCCAGTAAGAGCTTACTTTAGGCTAGATGATTCTGAACCTATAGTTGAGAGATACCCTATTACTAACCCTGATATGGTTGTTATATTTGATGAGAGTCTTCTTAGACTGGATCCTCCTCCCTATAATGATCTTAAGGCAAATGGTTGGCTCATCATAAATACGTCTCGTAACATTGATGAAATCAGGAAACCTATTTCTGATAAGCGGTATCGGTTAGCTTTAATTAACGCTACTGATATCTCGATGTCTATCTTGAAGAGACCTATTGTAAATACTACCATATTAGGTGCTGTGATCAAATTATTCAATATCATAAAATTAGAAAGTGTTGAAAAAGCTTTACTAAATAGATTCTCGGGAAATCTCGCTAAACTTAATATAGAAGCTATTAAAAAAGGTTATGAGAGTGTGGTGATTGATGAGTAAAGGTGGTGTCAGAGACCTAGTCCCAGGAGCAATAATAACTAATCCTCCTACTTCACTAAGAAATAAAACAGGTTCCTGGAGGGTAATGAGACCTGTAATAGATCAGAATAATTGCATAAGATGTAGAATATGCTGGGTTTACTGCCCTGATGGAGCAATATTAGAAATAGATCAACCATATGAAGTGAAGGGTAGAAAATATAATATATCGTATATAGTGAACTACGATTATTGTAAGGGATGTGGTATTTGTGCGGCAGAGTGTCCTGTTAAAGCAATTAAGATGGTGCCTGAGGTGGAGAGAATATGAAGAGTAGCAGAAAGGTCGAGCCGTTAAGTGGCAACTACGCCGTAGCGTATGCTGTGAAGAGTATTGATGTTGACGTGATCTCGGCTTATCCAATCACACCACAAACTACCATAGTAGAAAAATTAGCTGAGTTTGTGGCTAATGGTGAATTAGATGCTGAGTATCTACACGTGGAGTCTGAGCATAGTGCAATGAGCGCAGCTATAGGGGCAGCTGCGTCTGGTGCGAGGGTTTTTACTGCGACGTCTAGTCAAGGACTGGCTTTAATGTATGAGACACTATTTATAGCATCTGGTATGAGACTTCCTATAGTCATGGCTCTTGTGGCAAGAGCGTTATCTGCTCCAATAAATATATGGAACGATCACTCTGATCTCATGGCTTCACAAGATACAGGATGGGTACAGCTAGTGTCCACAAATAATCAGGAGGCGTATGACTTAACGATCATGGCATATAAGCTTAGTGAACATAGCGAAGTGAGCCTGCCCACAATGGTTGCTTTAGACGGTTATATACAGAGTCACACGATAGAGCCTGTTCAATTAGAAGATGAGGAATTAGTGAGAAAGTTCGTTCCTAAGAGAAAGAAAGAGTATGTCCTTGACCCGGAGAAGCCTATTTCAATGGGCAATTTAGGAGATCCAGACTGGTACTATGAATTTAAGGTGCAGCAAGTCGAGGCTATGGAAAGAGCTAAGAGAGTATTTAGAGAGATTAATAGTGAGTTCAAATCTTTATTTAATAGATCCTATGAGCCATTCGAGGTAGTTTATGGAGATGATGCTGACACCATACTTGTTGTCATGGGTGCTCACACAGGTACTTTTATTAAGGCAACTAAAACAGCCAGGTCGGAAGGTATTAAGGTAGGTATTGGTATTCTCAGAATGCTGAGACCCTTCCCAGACGAAGTAGTGAAGCATCTATCTCAGTATGATTACGTAGGTGTTGCGGATAAATCTATTTATTTTGGCTCTCCCAGTAGCAGCTTTTTAACTAGTGACATCACCACGGCTCTCCACTTGGAGGGTTCAAATACTAGAGTAGCTACATACATATATGGGATCGGGGGTAGAGTATTAAGATTGGAAGACGCTTTATTCATAATCAAGAACTTATGGAGAATCAGTAAGAGACTTGAGGAGTATTCAAAGAAACCGGTATTTGTGGGGGTGAGGTACTAGTGCCCATAAGAATATGGGATATACCCAGAGAAGAATACTTCCACAGCGGACATAGATTATGCCCAGGATGTGGAGCAGGTATTATAATGAGACACTTATCTAAGGCACTAGGTGGTAGAGGGATAATTGCTCACGCAACTGGTTGTGTAGAAGTTTCAACAAGTTATTATCCAGAGTCATCATGGAGAGTTCCATGGATCCATGTAGCATTCGAGAACGCTGCCGCGGTCGCCAGCGGCATAGATGCCGCGGTTAATGCTTTAAGAAGAAAGGGTTTATTACCTAAAGAGAAAGAGATTAGAGTGGTTGCTGTTGCGGGAGATGGTGGAACATTTGATATCGGATTCCAAGCTCTTTCAGGAATGCTCGAGAGAGGCCATGATGTACTTTATGTGGTATACGATAATGAGGCGTATATGAATACCGGGATTCAGAGAAGTGGTTCAACGCCTTTTGGAGCGTGGACAACAACTACACCCAGTGGTAAGAGTTGGGCGTATGGTGAGTGGAGACCTAAGTACAGAAAAGATTTATTATTTGTAGCAATGGCCCATAACATACCTTACTACGCCACTATAAATCCTGCATATATAACTGATCTATATGAGAAAATAATCAAGGCACTCTCAATAAAAGGACCAAAACTAATACATGCGTATTCACCATGCCCACCGGGTTGGAGAATAAATGATGATGATACTATAAGAGTATCTAAACTAGCTGTGTTAACAGGTGTGTGGATCAATCTCGAGTATGAAAATGGTATAGTGAAAGTAACGACTCCTGTTCCTAAAAGAAAACCAGTTGAGGAGTACCTAAAGATTCAGGGAAGATTCAGGCACTTAACTAAAGAAGCCGTAGAGATTGCTCAGAGGCTGGTAGACGAGTACGTTGAGAGAATCAATAAATTAGTTGGTAAAGAAGTTATAGGGCCCGTAGAGAAATAGATATTTTAAGTTTTTAGTGTATTTAGTTATAAATTAAATAAATTTGATCAGTTTTAATTAAATGTTTCCTTAAAATCACCTTTATCAAAGAATGTGCTGTTGAGGAATTCTCGGTATCTCTCAGCGAAATAGTTATCCTCGTTAAATATCTTCTCGATAAAAGTCATGAACCTGAGTATTCTCTCAATAGTTATATCATGAAGATAATGTTCCATAGAACAAGCATCTTTATCTGCGATATCTCTAGGAACCATAAGATAATTTTCTAAGAATCTCTTAAGAATAGAATGTTTCTCAAGAATTTTCTGAGCGTATTCTCTACCGCTCTCCGTAAGTTTTATGTATCCTCTTCTTTTATACTCAATTAGCTTTCTCTCAGATAATTTCTTTAGCTGTTCAACTACCGAGGAAGGCTTTACACCTAGTTTCTTAGCTAGCGAAGTAACTGAGACTTTAACCCCACTTTCTTCTAATAAGTATATGGCTTCTACATAATCCTCAAAACTCTTACCATATTTAGTAATTCTTCTCAAGAACTATCAACCATGTTAATTCTTTTAGCTATATTAAAAATTGAGGGCTTGGTTAAAAAGATCTTTTTATAGATAAAATAAATTATAGACACAATGATTTGTTGTTTTCAAATTTATCGAGAAGCAAGATCAGTAATCATATAATAATAAGTAGATTAAAGGATCAGTTCTCAAAATAATTAATTAAACATACTAACTAATCTATTCGTAAGTTAATAAAATATGGTTAATGTATATCTAATTTTTTAAGAGTCTCTTCGGTAGGTAATCCATTCGTATCCCATCCACGGAGATTATAGTATGTGTTTAGGGCTTTTTCGAATTCTTCCTTAGTTAACACATAATCTTTGTCTTGGAATTTAACAGGTTTAAACCATTTTGGAGGCAATTGATCCTTTTCTCTATTAATACCCATTTTGGAGTTTATTAGACGTGTCAAAGACACTATTCTTTCGCTAGTCTCTATAACCTCCTGGACCGTGTAATCGAATCCTGTCACGATACTCAGGAGGTCTGCTATTACTTGGAAGTTGTATATGTATCTACCAAATTTACATAATAATAAAGAGTCCATTATAGCTCCTAAATTCTCGTACTCAATAATTGCCCGAATCTTTTCTTCACCTAGGGAATCTTTTCCACCTGCTCTCCCAGCTATATCTATCGCGTAAGCCATGGTTCCTAAATGATCCGCTCCTCTCCCAGCTATAGCGTATCCAATAGCCATGCCCTTTAGGCTTCTAGGATCATAGGCAGCAGGCTCTAGACCCTTAACGTGAACAGCTAGATCCTCCGCATTCAGCTTCTCAGCGACTCTGGCCACACCATCAGCCAAGAGACCCCCTACACCTCTTCTATAGGCAATATCTACTACCAATTGTCTTATTTTCTCAAAATCTCTCCAGTCTAGATCTATTTTTAGTAAGCCTCTCTTAGACAATTCAATAGCGAAACCAATAGTGTTTCCTAGTGATATAGAGTCCATGCCTAATCTATCTGCCAAGTCATTTAATACTATTACCTGATCAGGGTCTGTGATGCCTAGATTACTTCCTAACGCAAATATTGTTTCATACTCTATATCGACTCTGACATTATATTTCTTTGATTCAACTAATCTATGGCATGCTGCGGGACAGAACATACATGCTGCAGGTCCTAAGAAATGATTCTTTCTATAGTTATCCCACGAAATTCTTTCCCAATTATCTATAGTTACCTGGCTCCAGTAGAGAGAAGGAAAGAATCCCATTCTATTAGCTATTTCAACTAATCTAGGTGTTCCTCCGTCTCTAAGCGCTATTGTTCCTGCTTCCTTAACGAATCTAGGTATAAACTCTCTGAGATATTTAGTGTACTTATCGGGATCAGCTACATGAATCTCTTTCTTCTCTGGGACAAAAACAATGGCTTTGAGCCTCTTGCTACCCATAACAGCTCCTCCACCTGTTCTACCAAATTGTCTCCATTTATCATGGTTGATCATAGCAAATCTAACTAGGTTCTCACCGGCTGGTCCTATAGCTAATACAGAAACCTCTTTACCTAAATCCTTCTTCAGAGTTTCTTCAGTTTCTATAGTGTCCTTACCCCATAGATGAGACGCCTCTCTGAACTCTACTCCTTTCTCATATATGATTAAATAAAGGGGTTTCTCAGCTGAGCCTCTTATAACTACCATATCCACCCCTGTGTATTTCATGATATGAGCTAAATTGCCACCTACGTTAGAGCCTCCTAAAATATTTGTTAGAGGAGATCTAAAAGCGCTCCAAGCCCTCGCAGCCATAGGTATCTGGGTCCCGCTGAAGGGGCCTATCGCGAATATTAATAAATTATCTGGGGAAAAAGGATCATAACTCCATATACCGTATTCATATAAGTAGTAATTTGCTAATCCTTTACCACCAACATATCTTCTAGCTAATCCTTTATCTAATTCTTCGTAATAAAATCTTTTTAAAGATAAATCAATATGTAGTATTCTCCCAGCATAACTCTTCAACGCGAGCCCCTATGGAAATAATTATTTACTACAAATTTTAAATAATATAAGCTATTATAAGAGATGATTCTTTCGAAAATATTTTAAATATAGAATCAAAACGAACTCGTTTAAGACTTATATCGACCATCGCATTTATAGTATAAGATCATAATTAATCTGATCCTTGTTTATATAAAATTATGCTTCAAAATATTGAATATATTTAATCTCCACATATATTTCTAGAAGGGACCTAGTCTTGAAAATCAGCGACGCTCAAGAACTAATTAGAAAGAAATATTTTGATAGAGATAGTGCGAGGGGTTTATTCGCCACATATACTTGGTTTATTGAGGAAGTGGGCGAGTTAGCAGAAGCTTTAATTGAGAAAGATAAAGAATCTATAGAAGAAGAGATTGCTGACGTACTCGCATGGTTATTATCTATAGCTAACTTAGTGGATGTTGATGTACAGAAAGCCTTCATGAAGAAATATGTTTCTTAAAAATAAAGGAGTAGATATGAAGTTACGTGATCATGATCCACGAAGTTTTAGTCTCATTAAATTTTCTATTTACTTATTTTCTCTTCAACGGTTCTTATCTTGTATTCTAGAGTAATCTCTTTATCAAGTCTTATATCCAGCTGAATATCGATGGCTACTCGCTTAACGCCTAAGCTACTTAAGGAATCTATGATTCTTTCCATAATGATATTTAATTTGCTTAGATCCTCTAATTCAATAGATGTATTGAAGGGTGTGATCATATATTTTATCCCGAGATCTTTTAATAC
>ERZ1669249.16-NODE-16-length-142707-cov-13.054132_pt1 | contig 142707 bp, 165 predicted proteins | sample MGYA00579293_ERZ1669249 | MGnify/ENA primary metagenome ERZ1669249 (study PRJEB41166, sample SAMN08046057) | hot springs metagenome | biome: hot spring; feature: neutral hot spring; material: thermophilic sediment; isolation source: thermophilic sediment from... | reverse complement strand
TGAGGCATATCTTGTTGAAGGAGAAAAAATTACAAGGTATAGGCTTCTCGAGAAAGCACTAAAGGAGAATAAACATATTTCTCGACTCATATTCACGAAAGCCCAACCTCTCAATCACGCTTTAAAATAGAACCTCGCAAGGCATAATAGATTACTAGCAAGAAGACAATAAACACAGGCAACAACAGTACGAGAGGCACATTTCTCTCTAGTATTCTTCGAAGAGCAAGTCCAGGATCAAATTCTCTTTTAAAAGCTTTCCTCTCTATTTTAACCGTAGAAGTACTAACTGACACCTGTGAAACTTTAGGGTCGGTCTCTACCACCTGTATTTTGGGACAGGGCCGCTCCTTAACTACGCCTCTAAGCAATCTCCACCCATAGATGGATTTTGAGTAATAGCTAAGCTCACTTGTATCATCCAAGAATAACGTCGAGTTGATACTGGGACCGCTGAGCTGATAGTTTACTGCAACGTCTCCCTTAAGGCTCCCAGCTATTATACCGCCCGGGTAGTATAAAAAGAAATGCTTTCCTCCTATGTCTCCCGTCAAGTCGAGACTTGGCTCACTGCGCACTATTTCAAGCCTGCTCTCGTTGAAGATCCAGCCCTCGATCTCGTCTTCGACAAGCAGGAATGGATCCTTCCTCCCTTCCTCAAAAACACCTGAACCAACAATATACACTCGACCAGTATCAGGATCCACATATACCCTTTTAAGGTAAGTCTCTCCCAGGCTTAAATAGCCTCTCAACCACAAAATACCGCCAATACGCGACACTCTAAGCAGGAAGCCCTGGGTTCCCTCACCCCCCATGGTATAGCCTACGATTACGTAATCCCCGTTACGTGTGACTCCAACATCCTCTCCGCTGTCTATCCCGGCCCCTCCAATACTCCAGCTATCAACTAAAGTCAAGTCGTCCCTTACTTTTAAGAGAAGAACGTCGCCCTGAGAAACATTATAAGCCCACGTCTCCCCTAAAACCATAATATTCTCGCCGTCGAATATCAACCGCTTCGCAACGTCGGGATAATCGACACTACCATAGCATCTCAACCCCAGGAGCCTTCCTTCCAGGTTAAAGCGTGCGACAAGTACATCTAGATCCCCTCTCGGAGTCTGTGCAAAATATCCTGCAACCATAATAGCCCCATCATGATATGTGGCGTCAGATAGGAAAATATCAGTAGAACCTTTCAGACGAAAACTTTTGGTTTTGTCCTTGTCGTGATATAAGACAAGCCCCTCTACACCTTCACCAGGGCTCCCACCATACCCGCTTAGTATAAAGCTTCCATTAATTTCTCTTGAAGATAGAATCATACCTCTAGAAACCCACTGGTAAAGAAGCCCTCCTTCCGGGGAAAGAAGTAAAACGCTTGGGAGAGGGCTCAAAGCCGAACCCGTAAAACCTCCAACGGCGATATACTGGCCCGATATAGCTCCGCTCAAACTATTGAAAGGTGAAGGACTGTTTGTACAGATGGTGCTTAGGGAAAAAAAGATCCAGACCACTGCAAAAAGCGTTATTAATGTAATTACTCTCATTACAAGCTCTACCTTACTTCTACGTTAAAGACAAATATATGTTATCATGTTAAATATTTTTTACTCAATCTTTTACATTGGAAAGCGCAGTGAAAATAACAAATGTCTCTTAATAGGAGCGAAAAATTAAAATATTTTATCATTACACTGTATTAACGACACCCATGAAAAACAAGGTAGCACTTGTTATTGTCCTCCTATTAGCCTTATCAATACTGCTACCACTGCTCAGAGCCCAACCCCAAGGTCCATGGGTAGATGAGGTCGACTTCTTCGCCGAGAAAGACCCAGCCAAAGTCATCGACATGCTCAGCAAGGGAGACATGCAGATCTACTTCTCCGACATACGCGCCGACCCAGCTCTTATGCAGAAAATTAAGAGCGACCCCAACCTCAAGTACACGTACTCTTACGGTCTCTACTTTGATTTGACTTTTAACCCTGTGGGCCCCGAGTTCCCAGCTACTGGAAAGCTCAACCCCTTCTCAGATCCAAGGATACGCGAGGCCATGAACTGGCTCGTCGACAGAAACTACATAGCTAACGAGATAATGGGTGGCTTAGCTGTACCTAAATGGCTACCCATCGTCAATGTCTTCCCAGACTACGCTAGGATAGCTGACACAGCCAAGGCCCTTGAAGCAAAGTATAGCTACGACTTCGAGAAGGCCAAGGCCGTAATCTTCGAGGAGATGTCCAAGCTTGGCGCCACATTTAAAGATGGAAAGTGGTACTACAAGGGAAGCCCCGTCGAGATAACGATCCTTATACGCACCGAAGATCAGAGGAAGCAGATCGGCGACTATGTAGCGGATCAGTTGCAAAAGCTAGGCTTCACAGTCATAAGGAGGTACGGAACCAGCCGAGACCTTGCTCCGCTGTGGATACGCGGAAACCCCGCTGATGGGAAATGGAATGTTTATACTGGTGGATGGATTACGACCGCCGTCGAGCGTGACTCTGCCAGCAACTTTGGCTTCTTCTATACTCCTCTAGCCAGCTATATGGGGCCACTCTGGCAAGCCTATAAGCCGGACCCCATCTTCTACGAGGTGGCAACTAAGCTCTGGAACGGCCAGTTTACCTCAATGGAGGAGAGAACCCAACTAATAGCTAAGGCAGCTGAGCTCGCCCTTAAAGACTCTGTACGCATATGGCTTGTAGACCAAATAGTCCCGTGGGTTTACCGCAAGGAGGTTCAGTGCGCCTCTGACTTCTCAGCAGGCTTCGACAACAACCTATGGCCCATGACCCTTCGCTACGTTGGCAAGGAGGGAGGAACCATAAAGGCTGGGATGCGTGAGGTTTTAGTTGATCCCTGGAACCCTGTCGCCGGCACCAACTGGGTCTACGACTCGGTGCTCTTAATGGCAGTGGACGACTACGCCTACAGGACAAACCCCTACACAGGCCTCCAAATGGCTAACAGGCTTGTAAGCGCCGAGGTGTACGCGCTGAAGGGTATAGTGACTCAGTCCAGCAGTGACTGGCTCAAACTCACCTTTGTTGACAAGGTCGAAGTCCCAGCGGATGCGTGGTATGCTTACGACGTTAAAACTGGGAAAGTCATCACTTCAGGAGAAGCTGGAGTGAAGTACGCCCAGGTAAAGATTGTCGCAAACTATGGTGACGTTCTAGGCAAGATTAAATATCACGACGGAACAACAATGACTCTCGCCGACTGGCTGATAGGCTGGCCTCTTACCTTCGCACGTGTAGACCCCTCCAGCCCACTTTACGACAAGTCTGCGATAGCTTCATTCCAGCAATGGAGGGATATGATGCGAGGTTGGAGAATCGTCAGCACCAGTCCTCTAGTCATAGAGTACTACGTGAACTACACGGCGCTAGACGCGGAAGCCATAGTCTTCGGCTTCGCGGGCTGGCCATCCAACCCATGGCACATGGTTGCTATTGGAATAAGGGCGGAGGAGAAGGGCCTCCTCGCGTTCAGTGCAGATAAAGCTGGCGAAATGAACGTTGAGTGGATGAACTATATCGGCGGGCCAAGCCTCGATATACTCTCAAAGATGTTAAGCGAGGCCCAGAGTGAGGGATACATACCATTTAAAGCCTTCATGTCTAACTACGTTAAGCCAGACGAAGTCAACGCAAGGTACACGGCTTTAAAGAACTGGTACCAGGCCCACGGCCACTTCTATGTCAGTGCTGGTCCCTTCTACCTTGACAAGGTAGACTACAACGCTCACATAGCTGTGCTGAAGGCTAACAGAAACTTCCCCGACAAGGCGGATCGATGGTCCTTCCTTGCCACTCCACCTATACCAGAAGTCAGTGTAAAGGTTCCCGATATAGTGGTGCCAGGCGCCGAGGCTACATTTACTCTCAACATTAACGTCGGTGGTAAGCCCTACCCGACCGGGCGCATAGACTTCGTCAAGTACATGGTGCTAGACGCGCAGGGTAACGTATATGCCAAGGGTGTTGCAACCCCACAAGCCGACGGCGTTTGGATTGTGAAACTATCTGGCGAAGATACTGGAAAACTGACCCCTGGAAGCTACAGGATACTTACAATTACCCTGAGCAAGGATGTCGCGACACCAGTACTTGTCGAGAAACCATTCACGGTGACTTCACAGATAGCCTACTTCCAGACGCTCCTCACTCAGGTACAAAGCTCGCTTGAATCCAAGTTAGGCTCGCTTCAAGCAGGAATAACCGACGTCAACAACAAGGTCAACAACCTTAGCAGCCGCGTAAGCGGAATCGAGTCCACACTGAACATGGCTCTAGCCCTTAGCGTCGTCAGCCTCCTCCTCGCGATCGTGGCACTCGCTATGGGTCTTAGAAAGCCAAAAACCGTTGAAAAAACTTCACAGGAGGCAACTCAAGTCAAATCGTGAAATATATTTTTTTCTGATTTTTTATTTAGCTTTGGCTTGTAATCTATATATTTTTCTTTAAAGTAAAATTTTTTAAGAGTATCCGTCTAAAATGTTTAAAGCGTGAAGTAGATGATCCCATGGGGCTTCCTTAAATACATAGTCAAGCGCGCCGTGGTCCTGTACTTGACAGTGGTCATTGCAATATATGCAACCATTCTCATCGCGAACATGGGTGGTAAAGTAGATGAGATTGTCATAGGTGACATACGGATGTCTATAGGTCAAGCCATAAGTCAGAATCCACAATACCGTAATCTCCCCGGTGAGGAGAGGGCAAAGCTGATTGAGCAGTTAGTTCAACAAGAGATTCACCGGCGAGGCCTTGATACGCCTTTCTTTGTAAGGAGCCTGATATACTTGAGGGATGCGCTAACATTGGATCTGGGCAAAGCCCTAACCATGCGAAGCGACACGGGCTCAATGTTGGTGAGAAACATTATTCTCGAGAGGCTACCTAACACTGTGCTTCTCTTCACCACAGTGACTGTAATCAACTTCTTTTTACATCTGTTTGTCGGATTGTATCTTTCGCGTCATTATGGAAGCCTTTTAGACAAGGCAACAGTGGCTTTATCTCCTACTTCCGTAATCCCGGGATGGTTTTACGGTATATTCTTAATCTTAATATTTTATTCCTGGCTGCATGTACTGCCCCCCGGGGGGCTAGTGGATGTTCCACCGCCTGAGAATCCAGTGGACTATGCTTTAAGCGTGCTCAAACACATGATACTTCCAATGCTCTCATGGATTATTTCCGGGCTCTTCCTAGGTATTTATGGCAACCGTACATTTTTCCTTATATTCTCTACGGAGGACTATGTTGAGGCGGCCAAGGCCAAGGGGCTTCCGCCTCGCCTTATCGAAACAAGATACATTTTAAGGCCTACGCTTCCACCCATAATCACTAGTTTTGCCTTGTCTCTTATAGGGTCGTGGGGCGGTGCAATTATTACCGAGACAGTGTTTAACTGGCCTGGTTTAGGTCTAGTGACATACAACGCTATATCTTCTTTTGACACTCCTGTTATAGTTGGAATAACCGTAATCTATGCTTACTTGTTAATGATTACTGTACTGATATTGGATGTGATTTACGGGTGGCTTGATCCTAGGATAAAGGTTCAATATAGGTGAAAGGTTATGAGTTCAAGTAGAGGGTTTGCAAAATCGATAATCAATACTCTGCGAGAGCTGGTGAGCTATAAATCAGGGGTTCTTGGCCTTATAATGCTCCTTTTACTTGTTGTGTTTTCAATATATACTATCGTGACTATACCCATGGATAGGGCAATAGCAATGTGGCGTGGAGAGGGCGATATGTGGATAGAAAACCCACGTTTAGCCCCGCCTGAATGGATACAGTTTTTTGTTGGGAAAAACCTTCCCAAGACGATGAAGTTTGATTCACGCGAGATCAGTTTAAACGTTGCTAAGTCATCAGCTCCTGTTGTCGGCACAAATATGAGAAAGGTTCACATAGAGTTCACCTTCAACTACGAGTATGATGATTTCCCCTCCGAACTCAATATGTTCTTTTCGAGCAACTTTTCCAAAACCACCGGAGCTCCAATCATTACAATCACCTGGGTTAAGCCTAGTGGTGATAGAATAAATCTCGGCGATTACTACATGACAGACAACAAGTACAGTCTCTATTTTGTAATTGATCCTATCACGCGTGCCCTCGTCTCGTATGTTCGCCAGAACTACGGTGTCGAGCCCAGTGATCTAATAACTAACATACAGTTTCTCTTTGGTAAGTTTACAAAGGAGGCTTTACAGAAGGGGAACTTAGAGGTTGAGAAGGGAACGTATAAAGTTATCATTGACGCCACCGTCTTTGGTAATGCAGATCTTGACTGCAGGATGATTGTTTATGGTGATGTTTATGGAATTGCCGGAACAGATCACTTACGTAGACCGCTAGAAATTGCGCTCATGTGGGGCGCTCCTGTAGCGCTCGCTTTCGGTTTGACAGCATCGCTCGTAACAACCTTTGTCGAGATGATAATTGCTACTCTCAGTGGCTATTTTGGAGGTCTTCTAGATAATTTGATTCAGCGCGTAACGGAAGTATACATGGTGCTCCCCTTCCTCCCCTTCTTGATATTAATTTCAGTCTTTTATGGCTTAAACATATGGACTCTCCTCGTGGTCGTAATTATTCTAAGCATATTTGGACCGGGAATTAAGTCTACTAGAGCATTGGTGATGCAGATAAAGGAATATCCATACATTGAGGCCGCGAAAGCTTATGGCGCGTCCGACCTTAGGATAATATTTCTATATATCATTCCAAAGATACTACCACCAATAGTCCCTGGCCTCATCTCGGCTGTACCTGGATACGTTTTTCTAGAGGCGGCCCTGGCTTTACTCGGACTAGGAGATCCATCCTTACCCACTTGGGGGAAGGTAATAAACAATGCCTACGAGCAAGGAGCACTTTATAAGGGCTATTACTACTGGGTTCTAGAGCCGTCAGCCTTCCTCATATTCACTGGTCTTTCGTTCGCCCTACTCGGTTTCGCGCTAGACCGGATCGTTAATCCAAGACTCCGAGAAATGTAGAGGTGAAAATGTGATGGCTAATATTGTTTTATCCGTTCGGGATCTATATTTATACTATCGAACGAGGAAGGGTGTGGTAAAAGCTGTAGACAAGGTAAGCTTCGACTTAAAGCGCGGTGAAACAATCGCTATTGTTGGCGAGTCTGGATGTGGAAAAACCTCACTTGCAAGGGCCATAATACGGCTCTTGCCGAGAAATGTCGAGAAGTTTGATGGCGTAATAAGCCTTAATGGAACCGATGTAATGAAGATGGATGAGGAGGAGTTCAGGAAACGCGTAAGGTGGCAGAAGATATCTTATGTGTTCCAAGGGTCACAGAACGCTTTGAACCCTGTAATAAAGGTAGGTTTCCAGATTGCCGAACCACTTATGATTCACAAAGGTATGGGTAAGGAAGAAGCCCTCGCTGAAGCTAAAAAGTATTTGAGATTAGTCGGAATCCACGAGAGTTTCCTTGACAGGTATCCCTTCGAGTTAAGCGGTGGAATGAGGCAGAGAGCCGTCATAGCGATGGCCTTGGTGACAAACCCCGACGTAGTCATACTTGATGAGCCTACCTCGGCGCTCGACGTTATAACACAAGCTAACATTATAAACCTCTTAAAAAGGATAAAACAAGAGATGAATATTAGCTATATTTTCATTACACATGACGTCCCACTAACAAGCGAACTCGCAGACAGGGTCGCTGTGATGTATGCTGGACAAATAGTAGAGCTATCAGATGCCGACGAATTCTATGTATCACCCAAACACCCCTATTCTGAGAAGCTTATGGCCAGCGTCCCCACTCTACGAACCGACAAAAAACTCGAGTACATCCCAGGGACTCCGCCAAGCCTCATCAATCCACCCTCTGGCTGTCGCTTCCATCCCCGGTGCCCATTTGCATATGAACGGTGTATTAAGGAAGAACCCCCACTGGCTGAGACAAGCAAGGGATCCCTTGTAAAATGTTGGCTTGTTCATGAAGGAAAGAGGTGATAGGTTATGAGCGAGGATAAGGTTCTTTTAAAAGCGGAGGACCTCAAGATGTGGTTTGAGGTTAGAAGAGGCCTCTTCGCCGAACCAATACCTCTACGCGCTGTGGACGGTGTCTCCTTCGACCTGGGTGTGGCTGAGGCTGTCTCTGTGGTCGGAGAGTCGGGGAGCGGTAAGACAACTCTTGGAAAAACTATTTTGAGGCTATACAAACCCACAGGCGGTAAACTAATCTTTAAGGGTAGAGACATAACCACCTTAGATGAAAAAGACCTAATGTGGTATAAGAAGGAGACCGGCCTCGTACAACAGGATCCTTACGGCGCCATGCCCTCGTTCATGACGATTTACCGTATCCTGGAAGAACCTCTAATTATCCACAAGATAGGTAGTAAGGAGGAGAGAGAGGAGATGGTATTTAAAGCCTTAGAGGAGGTTAGACTAACCCCTGTAGAAGACTTCGCCTTTAAATACCCGCACATGCTTAGCGGGGGTCAGCTGCAAAGGGTTGCTATTGCCAGGGCCTTAATACTTAGACCCAGTTTAGTTGTAGCAGACGAACCCGTCTCCATGCTCGACGCCTCAGTAAGGGTCGAGATTCTCACCCTCATGAGGGAGCTTCAAGAGAAACGAAACATCAGTTTCATCTACATAACACACGACCTGTCAACCACGAGGTACTTCAGCGAGAAGATATTCATAATGTATGCTGGACATTTAATTGAGCGTGGACCTACAAAATCTGTTCTACGCAATCCGCTCCACCCATACACGCGTGCACTGCTCTCCGCGATTCCTGACCCAGACCCTGAGAACAGGAAACGTTTCCGAGACGTTCCACCAGGTGAGCCCCCAAGCCTTATAAATCCCCCACCCGGATGCCGTTTTGCGCCCCGATGCCCGTTTGCAACTGACAAATGTAAGCGGGAAGAGCCGCCAGAAATAGAGGTCGAGAAAGATCATTTTGTCAAGTGCTGGCTTTACGCCTTCTGGTCCTAGGCAAGCCCCGTACCATATTTTTCCTGAAAGATTTCTATTAGCCTCCTACCATCACCCAGCATGTCGTGGTTATTATTGAAGAAAACATAGGCTTTGACAGGCTTGGCTTCGACTATCCTATCAGCAACCTCGTAAAGTTCTTCATCCATGTATCCATAATTATACCATGTAAGCCTTCCATGCATTCGTACGTACACGATGCCTTTAATGTTTATAACGCCCATACTGGGCAGCCCCTCGAATAGCGGCGAATCCGGTGTGACGACATAAACGCCCTTATCCTTAAGTATGTTAAGAGCTTCCATGGTGAACCAAGAAAGATGTCTTGGCTCTATCGCGATCTTCTCACAGGTTGCACTGAATAGCTCGATCCTCTTCACGACTTTTTCATTAAAGGTAAGGCTAGGTGGTAACTGGAAAAGGTAGAAATCAATACTTTCTTCAAGGTCCTTAAACCTTTCAAGAAATCTTTTCCAGGTTGGAAGAGCTTTTTCGTTAAGCTTTCTAATGTGAGTGATACTCCTGTGAACCTTGACGGACCAACGCAGCTCATGAGCTTTTTTTGACCATTCTTCGACATTTTCCTCTCTTGGAAAACTGTAAAAGCTCATATTGAGCTCTATGGCATTAAAACCAGACTCGCGTACATACCATTCTATTCCGTCAGGGTTCCAGTCATAGACCCAGCCGGAAGTTCCCACGAAGAGTTTCATTTTCATTAACTGTTAAACTGCCACGCTATAAAAATACACCTCGGCTCGACCTACACAATAGATAATTAAGTGAGAAAAACAAAACCGTAGTAGGTGGGTCTATGCGGATTAAATCACTTGGAGGGCTACTGGTAATAGTTGTCATGCTTGTAGTTATACCGCCTAGCTACAGCCAGACACTATACTTCTATGGACGTGTGACTGATCTTCAGTTGAATCCTATAGCTGGTGCACAAGTCTCTGTCTACAGCAACAACCTCCTAGTAACCTCAACCCTCACAGATAAAGACGGAACATTCAATCTACGTTTGCCGCCTGGAACCTATGTACTTCGCGCCTATCTTAAAGGCTATGCACCTAGAGAAATAATGTTAGTTGCTACGCAAGAGAAAGCGGGTAGTCTAGGAACGATTACCCTAGAACAAGCAATAAGTGTCTACACCGAGACAACTCAGCTCACTGTCCTACAGGGTGACATTCTAAACCTTACAATCAAGCTAGAAAATAAAGGGCTAGACCCTTTGACGGTTAACTTCAAAATAGAAGCTCCTACATCCTGGGTAGGCTATCTCACCCTTCCTGGAGGATTACGCGTAGACAATATCATGATAGAACCTGGGAGGGAGAAAACTGTTTTCCTAAACCTCCAAGTACCTATGGATGCCTTCGGCAAAAATTTTGTAAGGGTTCGCCTTTCCTGGGAAAACCTCACAGCAACAATCGACTATGTTTTTGAAGTACAGCCTAAAAAATGGAATCTTATCGAGTTGCCTGCAAGCAGTATAAAGGCATATCCCGGAGCCCAGTTAAAAATACCCTTCACACTTAGAAACCCGTTTACCCTCGATGCTGAAATGGCACTAACAGTAGAACCTCCTCAAGGCTGGGTTGCGTCTATAGTTGACGCTAACAGCATAACTGTCTCAGGGTTAACTCTGGCTCCAAAAGCTACTAGGCAGCTTTTTCTCATCCTTTACATTCCTCCCTCAGCTAAACTTGGCCTATACGCAGTGTCAATATATACTGATGTTTCGGGTAGCCGTTTCATAACAAAACTTGATGTGAGCGTGGAAAGCCGCTATGATCTACTCAACTTGACAGTGGGGGTTTCGAGGCTTAACATTACCGGGGGCTCTTCAACAGTAATACCTCTGATTATACGTAACGACGGCAATATGGCAACCGTGACTGTTCTAAAAGCTTCATCAAATAATGAGGGAATAAGACCGATTCTAACAGTTTCAGGTCAGGCGGCCTCAACCTTGTACCTCTTACCGGGAGAATCAAGACAGGTAAACCTCCTGGTTAACGCTTCATCACAAACAGCTCCCGGTCTATACGAGCTTATCGTTCAAGCCAACGGGACTACAAGTTATACAGCTAAAAAGATCCTTGTCAACGTAGTGGGGTCTTACAGCTTTAGAATACTCAACCAGGACTTCCTCATAATCACAGTTCCGGGCGGCACCGTTACTTATAAAGTAAATGTTGTTAACTCGGGCACGTATCCCTTGCAATCTTTAAATTTATACACGTCCTTTAATCCCGAGAAGCTCCAGGTAACAGTCCAACCTGAAAGGCTCTCATTGCTGCCTGGAGAGACAGGTAGTTTTTCGCTTCAGATCAATGTTCCCCCTGATGTACGAGAAGGAGTTTACAATATTGTATTCACTGTTGAATCAGGAAGCATAAGAGATACTAGAGTCCTACTTGTATGGGTTCGTCCAGAGGCCAGTTTTAGCTTTACCCTTATCATGGCGGTTCTAGTGGCCGTTAGCTTTTTCCTCGTATACTATGGAAGGCGAAAGTACGCTTAGGGATCCAAATGGAGCCCTCTTTCCTAGCACTACTTTACATCCTTGGAGTTGAAACAGCCTTCACCCCCTGTTTTCTACCTATCATACCAGTGTTCTTAAGTGTGGTCGCTAAGTCAGGAAGTAAACGTGTTCTGCTCACTACACTAGCGTTTACCGCGGGAATCACGGCTAGTTTTTTGATTTACGGTATCCTAGCCTCGTACAGCGGTAGCCTTTTACAAGGCCTGCTAACGGGTAATCTACCTACATTGGCTGTCGGAATGGGCTTAACACTAGTCAGTTTAGGTGTCCTCATGATGTCTCCGTTGCGAGTGTTATTTGCCTGGATTCCTTCAGTACAGCCTAGATTTCAGAAGGCGTCCATTCTAAACTCTCTCTTACTCGGCTTCCTATTCTCACTTGTAGCTGCACCCTGCGCCGCAACAATCCTGGTCGCTGCGTTTTCCATGGTTTGGCTTGGCTCACTACAAGAACCAGGAGACTCTATAATAACCGTACTAGTCTACTCGGCGGGGGTTACAACCCCCTTCTTTATTATGGGTCTACTGACAGAGTTTCTAGGTAAAAGCATAGGAACCAAGATTTCACGAAGTTTTCTTGTGAGACACAACGAGACTATTTCCGGAATCACTATTATCGTCCTTGGAATACTTACTATTCTAAGCGTGGAGGGACATGACATAATCCTAGTACAGCTTTCAGCTAGACTACTCCCATATCTAGGTTTCATATCACTACTAGCAGCCGTGCTTTACTCCTTACGCGCTTACCAGCTGGGTATTATGATGAGAGGAGGACTTCTCATTATCCTCGGAACAAGTATCTTCATATATGGACTCATCGATGTCCTTCAATTTCTCCCCCCGCAACTCCAAAACGAAGGGATTCGTATGCTACTTTTCCTGATTAGCAGAACCCTTATAATGGTTAACAGTCTTCTACTCGCTAAGCCTTATGTCTTTTCGCTTCCTTTACTTATCCTGAATAACCTCCCACTAATGGACTCAATAACTCTTATTGCCTGGACTCTTGGTCCTGGTCGTAGAGATCGTGAACACCTTTTTGCATCCCTATATATTCTAGCACACATAGCCATGGACTTAGTTACTTCCAAAGCCACAAATCTATTGTGGTTGGCTCCCTATCTACTCCCAGTACTCCCAGTAGCATATTTAAGCCCGTTACTCCCAGCTCTAAAATTATCAAAAATAATTACAGGATTAAAGCTCCTTGAAGAAATTTAAGAGCTTTTTCACAGCGTGATTCTCCGTATTGAGCCCATAGTACGAGATGCCATTGTAGTCAAAGACCAGGAGGAATCCTTTGCGAACCAGTCGCTCCAAAATTGGGCGTGCTCTTGAGATACCTAGAACTTCCTTCTCTACAGTATAAGCGCTGAAAATTTGTGAGGGGTCCTCTAAATACTTCTGGATGAAAAATAGGAGCACTTTCAAATAGCCTTGACATCTTCTAGGAAAAATAGATGTGAGATCTTCTGATAGTGAATTAGAATCCAAATAGGCTTTTTCTTCTTTCATATAGAATCTCCAAAATTCTACCTTTGAGATTGTCCTCCTTATCTATCTTAACCTTTTCTAGTTTCTCACCGAGGTTTTTTTCCCCAACGCTAAAGCTAAGCCAGCGGCTAAAGTCACCACGGGTCTGGTGGAAAACCACGCTTTCAAGAGGAGCCCTCTCAAGCGCATCTATAAACGAAAAAACATTCCATGCAACGAGGTTTAGTGGCTTACCAACATCAAGGTAGAACATGAACTCCTTTCCTGCATCTACACGCTTCATCCAAACCCACCTGTAACGAGAGTCTTCGTCCTGCTCCAGCCTTTGAAGAGTTCTATACTCTAGGTCAGCCAACACGTCTGAGTAAATCATGTAAGCTTGAAACGGAGACTTGTAAGGGCTGAAATAGGAGTGAACATCGCCGGGTCCCCCTCCTTTTGTTGACATGTAGTAGAAGTGGTCACTTATGGAGAGCAATCTCCAGAGACGTAGTAAATTCTCGTCGCGCGTCGCTTTGACTTGAAGCCATAAATCTCTAAGCCTATCGAGAGCATAGTCTTGCATAAAGTTACCCGTCCAAGCTGTTAAATCCCTCTCTAGGTCTGCCCATGAAATTGTGTCACTCTCAGGAACATCTATTTCGTCCCGTGGAGGCACCCTCTCTACGACTTCACTGGGGGTAGAGGTCGTTAGGTGCTCCCATTTAAGGATCTCGCCGGGTAGCCAACGAAGGAATTCGAATATCCCTGTCTCAGCTGGAAAATGCTCTCCAAAAGTCTCGTAATCTATTGCAATTAATATTACATCTCCTGGCGTTGCGGCGAGCCAGGCGGAGTACTTGTCGGCTGTCAGTGGATATTCACTCCACCACCTAGAAGCAAATCTAAATCCAATGTCGTCAGATAATCGGTAATTTCTCATCAATACCCGTAGGTTTAGTCCCTTAGCCTTATAGACGTAGTTCGGGCTTCGCCACATGAGAATCTTCTCAACTCCCTCTGTGAGTACCACTTTGTAGCCGAGCTTATCGAATATTTTCGCGATGTAATTATTATAGATGAATTCAGTGTTCTCGACGCTAATCGGGCTAACACCTAGATAAGATTTCAATAATTCACGATGCATTCTAATTTGATCGATGAACTCCTCCTCAGCTATCAGGAAGCTTAGACTGTGAAAATAAGTCTGGTCTAAAAACTCGACCATTCCCGTGCTTGCGAGTTGTCTAAAGCTTTCAAGAAGGCTTGGCATCCAGCGCTCAGCCTGCTCTAGCAAAACCCCGGAAACACTATATGATACCTTAAAGTTTTTTCCTTGATTCTTAAAGAAGTCGATCTGTTGAAGGATAATTGCGTTTGCTGGCAGATAGCATCTCCGGGCTACTCTCTCGAAAACTTCTCGATTTAGAGTCTGGTCAAAATAAATTTCCTCGAGATCCGCGTGATCAACTTTACCCTTTAAGGCCACCTTCTCGGCCAGGCGACGGGTAATTCTTCTTGCAAGCCTGTAGGGTTGATGAACCTCAAACATAAAGACTATGTGCCTGATGAGTATACACCTAATATTCTTTAAAAAGAAGAAGATTAAAAACTTAAGCTTAAATTTTTAGATTGAGTTCTTAATGCTTATTTTTAAACCTCTCCATAGCCTTTCTTATCGAGTCCATGGCTTTATCCTTGCCTTGCCATGCCTTGACCTTTACCCATTTGCCCGGCTCTAACTCCTTATAATGCTCAAAGAAGTGGCGGATTTTATTCTTCACGCTGTCATCAACGTCGTTGATATCCTTGATTTTTCCGAAACGAGCATCTATTTTTTCGTGGGGCACAGCTATAACTTTGCTGTCCGGTCCTGACTCGTCCTCCATCTCTAAAAGACCTACAGGTCTGGCACGTACGACGCTGCCTGGCGCAAAGGAATCATAGCTGAGAAGCACGACGTCTACAGGGTCACCGTCCTCTTCAAGTGTAGATGGGATGAAACCATAATTGAAGGGGAAAACCATTGAGGTAAAGAGAACCCTGTCTACAAATAGCACACCGCTCTCCTTGTCGAGCTCGTACTTGACATTGCTACCCATGGGAATCTCGATGACCACGAATATATCCTCTGGGGGATTTTTCCCTGTCGATAAGTGCTTCATACAGGGAAAATTATGTGTAGGGGATATAAAAGGATTTACAGGTACTCCTACTCGACCTTGTAAACTGTGCCTATGGCTCTAGTTCTCGAATCTCGCAGAATAAACTGCTCCCCCTCCTCTACGTACCAGTATCCCTTCAAGAAGGTAAGGCGTACCAGGCCCGTGTCACCCGTTCGCATGGGCTCTTTCTCCATCCAGGTAAACTCGACCGGCGCTCTTATCGAATGAATGTGAAGAACTGTTTGATACCCAGTTTTAATAGTTGTTGGGTGCTTTAGGACGAGAATCTCGCTGACGAGGCTTACGGCTGGATGAAGCGGGGTCTCTGTCAAGACTTGTCCTTTCTCGACCTCTTCTCGATCGATGTCCGTTATGGCTAGAGTGGCCTCTTCACCAGCTCTGGCCTTTGAAGCGGGGACGCGGTTTACATGTATTGATTTAACGCGAGTTTTACGCCAAGTGCCATCATGTAATGGGCCTATGAAATAATTAGAGTTCTCGTATACCGTTCCTCTTTCTACTGTAACAGCAATCACGGTGCCAACTCCTCTTACCTCAAAAATATCGGTTACATAGGCAAGAAGGGGCTTTTTAACAAGTTCACTCCACCTCTTACGCGGAGGCAACAAGTTCAAGAACTCAGTTAGAAGATCAAGTCCAACGCCTGTTGTATTCGAAAGCTTAAAGATGGGAACTACACGCCCAGAGGTCATGAGAGGAGCAACATAGTACACATCACTCAATCTTCTAATCAGCATGGGTTTCTTGTCAAGTCTTCTGAGTATATTAAGAGTCTCATCAAGGTATGAGTCACCGATTTCAGGGCTGACCAGGTCTACCTTGGTAAATACGATAAAGACAGGTATCTTAAGGGCCACACAGACTCCAAGGTGCTCTCGCCCCATTACTTGTAGTCCCGTGTTCGCAGCAACAACGAGCATTGCATAATCAGGGAACTTTGACAGTAATCCTCTCAGAGCCGTACGAAGATATCTCTCATGACCTCCAACATCAACGAGAGAAACAATCTTTTTTGAGGAAAGATATATTTGTGCCTCATCAAGTGGGTTGGGAAGGCTCCAGTTGACAGGTCTATTGTTGAGATCAAACCCTAGCAATCTTATGACCACAGAGGATGTCCTCCCTGTTAATATTTCATGGGCATACCTGGCTACCTTTCTCATGTTACTTCCTCTACCGTCGTCTAGAGACCCATAACAGAGCGTACCAACAGTGGTGCTCTTGCCAGCGTCGACGTTCCCGACAACTATAATGTTCACTTGAGAAGGAGGATTTTCCTCGCGTGAAATCCTCACGAGTACACGAGTAACAATTCTGCCACCATGTTCCCTTCTTTCAAGTATTCTCGTACTTGCACCGACCTTATTTGCAACCTTCTCTAATATCTCTAGGGATGCTCTCTCCTCCTCAGGGGTAAGACCCCGTACAGTGCCGTCGTCATTTATGCCTAAAACATATATGGCTTCTCCACCGCCTTCAAACAGCCTGTACTTCATCTGTGAAGCAAGCTTCTCGACCCTATCATCTCCCAAATCAACTAAGATCGATTTGTACTCAACTGGCCCGCTGTCCTCCTCAGCAGGGTAGCTCAATTTCCGTCAACATTCCTAGGATTCAAGACAGACTATTAAGTCTGCCTCTCGCTAGATGTAGAACGAAAGTGATGGTAATGATGGCCGCTACAGATTTAGCTATACATCGACGATAAGTAAATGGATATGTTGTTTGGGCGGATCCTCATAGGAACATCGGGATGGGACTATGATGACTGGATAGGACCTTTTTATAAAACAGAGAGGGGTCTTTTCAGCCAGTATACACGTGTATTCAATACTGTTGAAATAAATTCCACCTTTTACTCGTTACCAGGGAAGGGCTTCATCGAAGGATTGCTGCGCAGTGCGCCTAGAGGATTCGTTTTTTCCCTAAAGATGTATCGTGGGATAACACATAAAAAGCTCTTAAACCCGAAACTAATCACAGAAGAATTAGACTTGTTTTTCAAGCTTATAAACCAGCTGGGCGGCAGCGGAAAGCTGGGAGCTATTCTCATACAACTTCCACCCAGACCTAAAAATGATGTTCCCTGGTTCAAGGATTTCCTTGAAATGCTTCCCAGAGAATACCGCTTCGCGGTCGAGTTCAGGCATCCGAGCTGGCTCAACGACGGGACATTTAAACTATTACGAGAGCATAACGTCGCCTACGCGATAGTTGACGAGCCACTCCTACCCCCAGAGGCCGTTGTGACTGCAGACTTCACCTACATTAGATGGCATGGGCGAGGAGAAAGACCCTGGTATTATTATCACTACACCGAGCAAGAGCTCAAGGAGTGGGCTCTAAGAATAAACCAGCTGATAGGAAACGTGTCTCTTCTGTTAGGGTACTTCAACAACCATTTCAGGGGGTTTGCGCCGCATAACGCTCTGCAGATGTTATCCCTCCTAGGTATGCTTGATCGCGAGAGGCGGCAACTGTTAAAGGAAATGGACGAATACTTCCAGAAGCTCCCAGAAAAGTCGGCTAGTAAGGCTAGAACGGCTGCTTTAGAGGGGAATGTAGACGAGGTTCTCAAGGCGTTGGCTGGTGATAAAAGGTACGAGAGGGGGCTTGAGATCAAGGATGAGGCTGTCACATACACGGTGGCTGGAGACCGGGTTATCGGTAAGGTTAAGGAATATGATGTATACATAGACTTAGACTCACGCATAATTAGGCATAACTGCGAGGATTGGCGAAAATCTCTAGAGGGCAAACGTTTCTGTAAACACATGGTCAAGTTCTTTCTAGTTATTCCTCGAGACCTTGCCCTGAAAATTTTAGAAGACATTATAACCAATATGGATGATTGGGAGTTCGTGGCAGACAAATCGGAACAGGGAGAATAAGTTCACAGTCTTCCGATATCAGTCTAAGGTAGTCTCCCCTTGCGAAGACGTACACAGTGTAGGCAGCGGTTACCGCGTCCAGCACATCTCCATCCTTTTCTTGATCCTCAATATGCAGTCCAAGCTTTTCCAACCCCTTCCTCAACTCGTCTAGTGATCTTCTTTTCCTGGGCAGACAAAGAACATCTTGAGTTCCACCCGGATATACTTCAAGAACTTTTATACCCCTTCGAGACAACGCCTCAGCGAGTCTTGACCCCCTGTACATCAACTTCTTCATGGCCGGCAAGCTAGGTGGAAAAAACTTTATTCCAAGCTCTCTCATAATCCTCTCGCAACCTCTAAGTCTACCTTGTTTAGGATAAGTCAAAGGAGAATCTATGCCGACTATGTCGGGCTCTAGGCTAAACATTATATGGAGTATCTCAAGGTCATCAAAGGCTCTGTATACTCTAACGTTTTTCTCATTGTCTAAAAATGCTATACAGGTTGGTCTTGATTTTGATGCAGTAAGGTCTATTCCTGCATACAGCATGGCTAGCGCGGCAAGGTGACACCACGCTGTCCCTGGTATTTACCCTTATAGGTTATCACGTCGCCCTGGATTCTATAAAAAGCTACGTGGGCAAACCGCATACCCTTCCGCAGAATGATTGGAAAGGCTCCACCGTGGATTTCTATTGTTATCTCGCCCTCAAATCCTGCATCGATTAAGGTGGGAGGTATTGATACGCCCAGACGGGCAAAAGTGCTTCTAACTCCTATTAGACCAGCCACATCGGGAGGCATTTTTATATATTCTAATGTTGTCACCAATACCTTCATGTATGGTTGAAGTACAAAGCTGTCAGTCTTGAAAACCTTGTAGTAATCGCTTAGCTTTATTTCTTTAAGCTTGTCAGGATCTAATGGTTCAGGGTTATTGAGGAGAACGGCTACCTCCTCACCTATTCTCAGATCTATTCCATTTTCCCTTATTATCTCCTCTGAGAAAGGCTCGATGACGAGTTTTCCCTCCTTTACTAGTCGAAGTAATTCAGCACCTGACAGCATAAGTTAGGTAAGATCTCAGGGGTTAATGGGTTTAATGTTTAGCTTTAAGCGAATTATAATATTCACAGATATCCTTTAGCGGGCACTCGAGACATGCAGGTCTTTTAGCTTTGCAGATATTTCTACCTAAAAGTATAAGGAGCAAATGGGCAGTGAGCCTCTTCTCTGGGCGAAAAACTTTCTCGAGATCTTCTCGAATTGCCATATATGTTTTTGCATGCGTTAATCCGAGCCTTCTAGCAACTCGCCTGACATGGGTATCTATTGCAACGATCGGGTAACCATAATTTGCAAGGAGAACATCAATAGTTTTGTCCCCTATACCCCTGATCTTCCCAAGTTCCTCTCTAACTCTCTTTTCCCCCTTTTTTAAAAGATTTGTTATATCTCCGTCGTATCTCTCAACTATAAGCTTTGCAGCCTCTTTTATAGCCTTAGACTTAGTCGACTGAAGACCTGCAGGCGAGATGGCTTCTTCAAGATAATTTTCATCAACGCTGGCTAGTAAATGGGGCTTTATCCCAATGCTTTCCTCTAGTTTCTTAATTGCCTTAAAGGTATTTTTTTCGTTTGTGTTTTGTGACAGGATGGTAGCTACGAGTACCTTAAAATAGTCTCTGCCAAGGGCCGCTTTTAAAGCAGCAAAATCGTCGGGACTTATCTGGAAGGTCCTGCTCAGTTTATCCAATATCGTGTCTCCAAGCTCGTAACGAGAACTCACAAGACTACGCTTGTGGAAAACATTAAATTATTTTACCGCAGAAAGAGGCTGTGAAGAAACTCAGGATACTTGTGACTAACGATGATGGAGTCAGTGTGGGTCTACAGGCACTCGCCGATGCCGTCTCCAATCAGGGCCATGAGGTTTTCATAGCAACTACAGCTAATCATTCAAGTGGAAGTAGCAAATCTATCTCCTTCAGAACCAAATACAAGTTAGTCGAACTCTTCGGCAGATACAGTGCTGTAATAGTAGACTCGACGCCTGCTACAGCTGTAGGAGTTGTACTCGACTCATTTGATAAATCATTCGACTTCATACTAAGCGGGGTGAACAGCGGCCCAAACCTAGGACTATGGGATGTTTTATCCTCTGGAACAGTGGGAGCAGTTTTAGAGGCGACTATCAGAGGGTTTAAAGGAATAGCTGTCTCCTTAGTTGCACGTGCTTGGTCAGACTATAAAAACTTTGATTATGATGTTTACTATAGAGCTGCTAGAGTAGCTGTCGGTATACTCGAGAAGCTTTCGGAGGCTAAGTGGGAAGCCCCCCTCCTCAACGTCAATGTTCCCGCCTGGACCCTTAGGGGGGTAGCTGTTGCGATTTTAGAGCAGGGAATGCACACAGAAGTATACACTTGTCACCAAGACGAATGCGACATGAGTCGATGGACTTTAGAGCAGGCATATTCTTGTGTAACGCCAGGGAGTGATGTCTGCCTCGTAAAGGAGGGATACGCTACGGTAACACCCTTGAGTTTCATTTCGACAGTAAAAACGGAATGGTTAACCAAAATTTTAATAGGCTAAGAGAAGAATGACAACGGTATACAGAGGGATATGTATGGGCGACAAGGCTAACGTTGTCGTAATAGGTGGAGGACCTGCCGGCATGACTGCTGCTTCCAGGATAAAGAGAATACACCCTGAATGGAGGGTCATGGTGTTTGAGAGGAGCAAGTACGTGAGCTACGCTCCATGCGGCATACCTTACTTTCTAGGAGGCTATGCTAAAGACATCGAGGAACTGGTTCATTATCCCCTCAGAGTATTCAAGGAGGAGAGAGGAATAGAGGTATATACAGAGACAGAGGTCGTGGAAGCTGGCAATGGTTTCATTCGCGCGAGGTTCCATGATGGATCGGAGAACACCTTCAGTTGGGAAAAGCTTCTAATCGCAACAGGAGCCCGGCCTAGAATCCCTCCCATTCCTGGAGTCGAATTAAGCGGCGTTCTTACAATACGTACTCTTGAGAGTGGCGAAGAGGCACGCAGAGCTGTAGATGAAGCTAAAAGAATTGCTATTATTGGAGGCGGCTACATAGGTCTCGAGCTGGCTGATAACCTTAGACGTATAGGTAAGTCCGTGATGCTTTTTGAAATGCTGCCACACGTTATGCCGACGCTTGACGCCGATATCGCGCAGCTAATTGAAGCAGAACTTATCAGAAATGGTGTAGATCTGCATCTCGGCGAAGCTCTGCAAGCACTAGAAGGCCATAAGAAGGTCGAAAAGATAGTAACGGACAAAGGTGAATACAAGGTTGATTTGGTTTTCCTTGCTACTGGCGTAACGCCGGAAACGCATATAGCCGAGATGCTCGGGGTACGAAAAGGAAATACAGGAGCCATAAGCACGGATCCCTCTATGCGAACAAATCTTGAAAACGTGTATGCTGCGGGAGACAACGCTGAGGCAATAAACCTTGTGACTGGGAAGCCTGACTGGTTCCCTCTTGCACCTGTAGCCAACAAGATGGGTTATGTTGCCGGAGCCTCGATATCAGGAATAGAAGCAACTTTTCCCGGTGCTCTTGGAACAGCAATAACTAAAGTGTTTGATCTTGAAGTGGCAAGAACCGGCTTAACTGAGGAGAGAGCTATAAAAGAGGGATTTAACCCAGCCTCTGTCGTTATAAAGGCAAACTCTCGGGCTAGTTACTACCCGGGTGGCTCACCCATGACTGTTAAGCTGATAGCTGATAGGAACACGGGAAGACTTCTAGGAGCCCAAATTGTTGGTAGCGATGGAGTTCTAGCCCGAATAGACGCCTTGGCCGCTTTAATCGGTAAAGGAGGAAATGTTCGAGACCTCTTCTTCAGCGACTTAGCTTACGCTCCTCCATTTGCTCCCGTCTGGGACCCCGTTATTGTTGCTGCTCGGGTTCTTCTTGGAAAAATTGAGAAGGAGTAGTCTCATCTCGATTTTTATATGCCACGTAGAGATAGCCGCCGAATAATAGAGAGACACCTCCAATTAGTGAAAGAAATGCTGAAATAATGCTTTCTAGGAGAACAAGTTCCTCATTGTATTTCGCAAAATAAAAAGTTAAGAATACTGTAGAGCTACAGCTACTGCAGCTTCGATTAACTAGCAAGGCGGCCGGCTTATCTTCGAAATAAATAAATCCTGAAGTATTTTTCTGGGCATCTCTTATTATCAGCCTGCCAACCTCTGTGGAGTTAGAGTTCAAGAAGACAAGGCTGAGGTTCACATAGCGATCACCATCATATGTAAGGTTATAGTAAGTCTTTAAGGAAAGACTCGAGGGGAGCTCAATTCTTGTTGAGTTTTTCAGTGGAAGCCTTATCATAACAGGAATTTTCTCATGCATTGCAAGATGATAATTAACACTCCACGCCAAGGAAGAACCTATAGCCAGTAGGACAAAACCTAGGATTATCAACTTTATGGGAAAATCTTTTCTCTTCTCCTCCAAGGCTTGGTCGACGTGTTATAAGAGAAATTTACTGATAAATCTTACTGGTTCTTGAATCGTCTTATCCCAATCTTAATCTTTATATCGCCTATCTCCCAATCAGCGACAAGATCCCCTTTGACGTCTTCTTCATGTGAAACCATGAAGAGAGCCTTGGATCTGCTTTCAGTTCTCAAGTAATCTTCATAGCCTTTAACGAGTTCAATGAACTCGCCAGGTATGTAGATTGTTGTCTCAATATACTCATCTATGGAAAGGCTGAGCTGCTTTCTCATAAACTGTATTCTCCTGAGAGTATCTCGGGCGAGCCCCTCGGCAAGTTCTTTCTCGCTAATGTTGGTGTCAAGCACTATAGTCCCCCATGTAGTCGTATCTCCATCGTAATGTTCCCTCCAAGACTCCAGGATCTCGAACATACTCTTCTCTAGGTGGAAGACTCTTCCCGCCACCTCTAGGTCGATTGAGCCTTTCTCAGCTAAACTTCTTGCAACTTCCTCTTTTTTCTTATTTACCTCCTCGATGACCAGGCTAGTATACTCTCTCAACGTAGGTCCCAGGAGACGATAAACTGGTTCAACCTTGACTGATTTGTAGGATACGAGTTCCTCGGCTGGACGAACTTCAACCTTCTTTACGTTGACTTGTGAAGCTATTATACGATCCATCATCCGTACGCTCTCAGTTATCTTTGGATCACTTGTGAAAATATACAGAGCTGGGAGAGGCTGCCGTATCTTGATTCCATTTTTCATTCTTAATGCTAAGGCTTTTTCAACGATCTCCCTGGCAAGGCTCATCTTCTTTTCTAACTCAGGGTCTAAGAAGTCATCACGAGGCTCAGGCCAGGATAACATGTGGATGCTAGGAGGCGCTTCCTCATACCTGAAGGATTCGAGATAGATTCGCTCTGTTGTAAAGGGTATTATAGGAGATGCTATCACGAGTAAGCGTTTCAAAACATAGCTTAACGTAGCGTATGCAGCTATTTTTTCATACGATGCTTCTTCGATCCAAACTCTGGGTCTTATAAGCCTGATGTACCAATGGCTAAGATCTTCAACCACGAAATCTCTTATGAGTTTTACAGCACGATGTATGTTCAATGTGTCAAATGCGTTTTTAACTTCACGAGCAACAGTCTCAAATCTGGACAATAACCACTTATCCTCTATTGACAGTTTGTCAAGGAGAGCGTCAACCGGATATTCCTCAGGGTTAAACTTGTCTAAGCTCATGTATAGGGTCGCAAAGTAATAGACGTTCCAAAAGATGTTCAAATCAGAGTATACTTCCTCCAATCCTTTCCACGAGAACTTCATGTCCTCCCAGGTCGTAGTTCGCAGGACAAACCATCTGAAAACATCCCTGCTTCCATACTTATACTCTAGGACTTGGCGGGGCTCTACATAGTTCCCCAGCGATTTGTGCATTTCTCTTCCTTGCTCATCCAGGGCGAAACCATGCATCAAGACTCGACGATAGGGGGCTTCATCGAAGGTTATTATTCCACTACGCAGGAGTGAGAAAAACCAGCCCGCTATCTGGTCATGCCCTTCTATGATCAAATCCGCGGGGTAAAGTTCCTTGAATTTTTCACGGATTTGAGGATAGCCAAGACTGGCATAAAAAGCAACTCCGGAGTCTAACCACACGTCCAGCACGTCGGGCACCCTCTTCATAATGCCACCACATTTGGGGCACCTAAGTGTGACCTTGTCTATCCAAGGACGGTGCAAGTCTGGGATTTCTAGTTTCCCTCCGGCAAGCTCCTCTAATTCCTTCTTGGAGCCAACTACAACCCTCTCCCCGCATTTCTCACACACCCAGATGGGGGCTGGAGTACCCCAATATCTCTGACGTGAGATTATCCAGTCTCTAAGACCGGCAAGCCAGTTCTTGAAGCGCGAGTACCCCGCCCATTCCGGAACCCATTCAACTTTCTCAGCCTCTTCTAATAACCTATTCTTTAGATGAGTTACGCGAATAAACCACTGTTTAGTCCCTCTAAGAACAAGGGGAGTTTTACAGCGCCAGCATATGGGGTATCTGTGCCTGATGACTCCAGAGTGGAAGAGATATCCTTTTCTTTTCAGGTCCTCGATTATCACTCCGTTTGCATCCCTAACGTTTAATCCAGAATACTTTCCGGCCTCCTTTGTGAGGCGCCCCTTCTCATCGACAAGTACTACGATGGGTAGGGAGTACCTAAGACCCACTATGTAATCCTCTTCTCCATGTCCGGGAGCGCTATGAACCAGACCTGTCCCCTCTTGAGCCGAGACAAATTCCTCTGATAGGACAACCCTGTGTGCATCCGCCAGCCCTTTTTGGGCATCTACTTCGTCGGCGAGAGGGTGCAGATATCTTAGCCCCTCAAGCTCAACACCTTTTACCTCCTCCAAGACCTTATATTCCGTAATCCCGGCCTCCTTCAAAACAGCTTCTAACCTATCTTTAGCTATGAGAAGTATATCTCCCCTAACTTCAACCCATACGTATACAAGCTTAGGGTTAGCCATCACTGCTACGTTTGCAGGGAGGGTCCACGGAGTAGTAGTCCAAATTAGTATGTATCTATTCTTTTCATTAGCAACGGGGAACTTGACGTATATTGAGGGGTCTTCTAGCTCTGTGTACTCTGTAACCTCATAGTCTGCTAGCGTTGTTTCACATCTGGGGCACCAATGTACAACTTTCAATCCATAGTCAAGAAGCCTTTTCTCCTCAGCCTTCTTTACAAGCCACCATGCCCCCTCTATATATCTAGCGTCCATCGTCGTGTATGGTCTCTCCCAGTCCATGGAGACTCCGAACTCTTTGAAGTAGGAATTCAAGGACGAAATGTTCTGCTTGACAAACCCCTTGCACTCTTCGATGAATCTATCGACTCCATAATCTTCTATATCCTTCTTTGACTTGAAGCCCAGCCTTCTCTCTATCTGAACCTCAATTGGGAGTCCATGACAATCATACCCCGGTTGGTCATTTACGCTATAGCCCAGAGCCCTATAATAACGGATAACAGCATCTTTGAGAACCTTATTCCATAATGTACCAACGTGTGGAACACCGCTTGAAGCATAGGGTGGGCCGTCCAAGAAGTAAAACTTTGGTTTTCCCCTCGCCTTTTCCCGTATAAGGTCATATATTTTGTTCTCGTACCAGTAGTTTAAAATCTCGCCCTCGTATTTCTTGGGATTGAATTCTTGCGAGAGAGCTCTAACTATGCCCATACAAACCACCTGAAGTCACGAATAACATTAAAATCTAATGTTGGTCTACCATTGAGCAATAATAACGGGTGAAAAGCCGAAAAAACCTTAATTCTCAAATTTGGCGGTGCATTTCACCTACCCTTGAGTCTAAGAACATACCCATATATTTATTTTTCCTTTGTATAAGTCTACCCTTTACACGGGATTGTAATTTATTTTATAACGTTTAACGCTCCACTTAAAAATAGTAACGAATGCCGCATTTCTTTCTAAGGAGAAGCAATGACACTTAAACTAACTTTTGAGAGTTTTTCTTAATCAGTCTTATTGAAAGTAGATAGAGAACTATGAAGGGCAAACCTATTGCCAACGCACTGGTCGGTGTTGGATCCGGCGTGATTACAACTAGAATTGACAGGGTCAGTAGAATCACATAGCGCCAATTCTTTTCCAATGTCTCGTGATTTACAAGACCCACTTTATTTAGAGCGAGAATAACTAGCGGAAACGTGAAGAATATTCCTATCGCTACAGAACCTAAGAAAACATTCTGGTAGAAGTCATGAATTGCAAAGTATGGAGAGGCTCCTCCAAGCTTTGCAATCCATAGAGCTACTAGAAAGGTTAGGGGAGTTACAATAAAGAAGCCGTACGCTACTCCCATTATAAAGAGGAAGTTAACCGCGAATAGGTACTTTTTTATAATCTTCTTCTCATGGGAATAAAGGCCGGGTTCCAAGAACCTGTAGATGTAATAAAGCGTGATCGGGGTTGATACAGTGACGGCAATGAGCCCGGACATTATAACAGCTGCCATGAGACTATCAAACCACCCATGTGAAATAAGAATAACTTTGGAGTCGTTCAGTCCCAGTGTCAGAGACAATTGACGTGTTATGGGGTGTTCATCGTGAGAAAGCATCACTCTTTTAGTGAGGTTCATAAAATAAAAGGCCAAAGGAGTATAGCTAGGAAGAAGATGAGGAGCTGGGAGCACTAACAGGGAAGCGATAACTCCTACCCAAACAATGAGTATCTTACGCATTGTTTCCAGTAGCTCATATACGTGTTCGAGTAAAGGTTTCTCAGGCAGCTCTGACATAATCCTTTGTACAATGAAAGCTACAAGTTAAATTTATATTATTCCATACGTCTTAAACACGGTGAAAAAGGTTGGCAAAACTTAAGGTCATTATCGACAGGGATCAATGCATAAGCGACATGGCTTGTGTCAGCTTATGCCCTGAAGTTTTCGAGATGAGCGAGGAAGACGGAAAGAGCCAGATCGTTGCCAAGTACAGAGTTGGAGGTAACCCCGGTGAGGGTGAGGTACCCGTAGAGCTTGAAGAATGTGTGAAGAGTGCAGCCGAAGCTTGTCCAGTATCCATAATTCACGTCCAGAAAATCGAGTGATTTTCTGCGTTTTTCTCAATTTTTTCAAAAACACTTTTACTTCTCGCTATATCTATCTCCTTTTGAACCTTCTCATTTAGAAAGTAAGTTATCACTCCAATCGCGATGCCTATACCAAGCACGACTGTCTCGAAAGTCGTACTAGAACTAGGAGCAGAGGTCGTGTCTTTGCTTGTTGCTGGAGGGTTCCAGTCTTTTATATCCTTGAACCCCCAAGATCGGAATAGGGGTGCAAGGTTTTTACCTGCGGCAATACTTAGGACAGCTACAATGTCATTGGTTGTCTTGACCTTTCCGTAATCCCTTATGGCTTGAAAAAGGCTTTTTATAAACGCTTCGCCATTATAGGTTGCGCTTAGATTTTCAATTATATAGAAGCTAGCCAAGTATGCGTCTCCCACTAGTTCTGGAACAGTTGGCCAGTGTTGAATCAGGGATAGATTACCCTCGTAGTATTTGTAAAGTGTACGAGAGGCATTTATCATGTCGTTTCTGAGCTCGGCGACATTATATCCTAGGCTTTCAGCCACACTGATCGAAATGTACTGTGCTAGCCCCTCGTGGAACCATCGTGTTTCGTCATTTGCTTCGACGCCTGCCTTACCAAGAAAAGCGTGAACCATCTCGTGTATTATCGTAGTTTCAAGGTAACCTGGAGCATACCTTATAAGCCCAAGGTTTAACATAATGGGGCCTCTTCCCCCCGCATTGATGTCTTCTCCCATTACGAATCCTAGAGTCGTTATACCTCCCAAGCTCTGTTTGGGTAGATAGAATCTGAATACAAGCTCCTGTAGGGATACTCCTGTCATGCTAGTTAGATTAGCGTAGGCCTTTGAGGCCACGGTTAGAACCCTTTGAGCTAAGGACTTGTAAAAAGGTGGCGACTGGACTCTAATTGTGGTGTCGCGTACACTCGTATTAAAATCAACTGTAGTGACGTTAGAGAGTGTCAGGTATTCTATTACGACCCTACCAGAGATCACGGTAGGAGTGCCGGGAGCGAGAACATATCTTCTATATCCATTTACATTGATCCCCGTTGAGATCGGGGACTCAAGGGTTATTTTGTCAACGTTTGGTATTTTGACATAAACTTCTATGTTGACAGGAGGTGTAGATACAAGCATAGGGCTCATAAACCAGCCTTGGTTGTCGGCAAGCAGGCTAGCATAGGGGAATTTATAGCATATGGAGAGAATTGCCGTACCGTTTTCTCCAGGATTAAGATTGATCGTAGAGTTATAGTAGAAATAAGCGGATGAGGGAGCGTTTACTATTTGTGGAGTACCGTAGCTCTCGCATATTGTGTAGTTTTCGAATTTTGGAAGAGTAAAAAGAATCTTTGTTTTACCCAGTGTCTTGAATGTGATCTTCACGGTGGCATTACCTGTGTCATCTACGTTTATAACGGCTTTGATTGTAGGTAAAGGCTCAGCTTTTAATGCTTGGATATTATTGAGGATGAGAAATGACAGAATGATAAGTAGAATAATACCTGTCGATGTTTCTTTAATTTCTTGTCGTGATGGCATATTATCTGTCGTTGACTTGGAATGACACCTTAATTAGCTTATTGAGTCAAATGAGAAATTATTAACTCTCAAGTATGCTCTAATGGGGGTTAAAAATTTGACCTCAACGATCAATTGTGAGAAAACAGTATTTGTGTCTGACCTTCACTGTAGATCCGGGAGGATTTGCCACCAGTTGGCAATGATCATTAAAGTGTCTCATCTGTTGCAGGCAAGCTGTCTGGTGGTGGCGGGCGATCTGTTCGAGGATCTTCATTATAGAATGAGCACATACCAGCTGAAGTTTGAAATTTTAAAGCTCGGCCTCCCAACCGAGCTTCCACCCCTCATTATCTACACACCTAGTTTTTCCTCGCATGACCCGATTGTCGATGAAGGCTCCATCAATCTGGGAAGATCTAGAATCTATATACGTAGAGTGGCCCATATACAATTGGGGGACGATGAAGTTGTGGTGGCTCACGGTGATATCGGCATCGCAAACGGGGCTATCGCCCACTTAGTTGATAGAGTTGGCAGCCTGGTTGGAAGGAAGTTACTCGTAGAGGAAAAGGTCAAAGAGAAGTTAAACCTCAGGAATCAATGGCTTATCATGGGTCACACACATATCCCCGGACTTGACACAACTCGTAGAATTGGGAATCCTGGTTCCTGGAAATCAGCCTGGGGAAAATGGCTTCCCTACTGGCGTAAACCCACATATAGCCTGATATTCTATGACGGTAAAAGTTTTAGGTTGGTTTATCCTCTAAAAACGATATGACATATTATCATCCTCTCTCGAAAAAACCTTACCATATATTGGCGAAGCCAGGTGATATTGCCGAACGAGTTGTGGTCTCAGGAGATCCCCAACGCGTCGAGAGGGCCTCAAAGCTGCTTGAAAATCCACGTGTGGTTAACACCCATAGAGGATACCTTGTGGTTACCGGCAAATACAAGGGTACGGAGGTGACGCTGGCCACTCACGGCATAGGTGCTCCTTCGGCTGCCATTGTCTTTGAAGAATTAGTTATGCTGGGCGCTAAGGTCATCATTAGGGCTGGTACCTGTGGGGCTATTAGGAAAGAGGCTGGATTGGGCACGCTGGCAATAATAGAGGCTTCAGCTTATACTCCAGGGGGCACCTTAGGGATGTATTTCCCAGGTGTTTCATATCCAGCCTACGCGACGCCTGAAGTCGTCCTTGAACTAGAAAACGCGGCTAAGCGCCTTAACACACCATATTTCAGAGGCGTAGCGCTTTCGCATGATGCATTCCACATGGTTGAGCGAAAGGCCCATGAGTGGGCTCAGCTCGGGATCGATTTCCTAGAGATGGAATCTGCTATTCTCTATGCACTTGCAAGGCTACGAGGCTTTAAGGCTGGAGCCGTGGCACTAGTCGTGGACAACATGTCTACGGGACAAGAACTAACCGAAAACAAAACACAATTAGAGCTTTCAATGATAAAAACAGTCTTAGAGGCAATCACATCCTTTAAGATGGGAGGGTCTTGAGCACAAATAAGTGGAATGAACTTAGGGATCTAGCATTAAAACAGCTAGAAGAACACAAGCTTCAAGGACGCGTCGACCAGGATATAGTGTGGTTACTAGATCTAATAAATTCCTCGCCTGATTACTACACAACTAGCAGTTGTAGCGGTAGAATCCAGGTGGCAGCGGGGGCACATCCAGGCGATAAGGGCAAACTTCGTGTAATTGCAAAGTGGCATCGCATTATCCAACCAGAGGAGCTAACCCTTGTATTGTCCTCCACGAATGAAGACAACGTTTGGTTTTCTGTTCACCCCCCGATCTTCCATGTAGTTGCAAGGGATCTGCGAGCAGCTAAGCGTCTTCTCGTTGCGGCTAGAAACTCAGGATTCAAGCACAGTGGTATTCAAGGCTTAGGAAAGCGTATAATTGTCGAGATAATGTCTATGGAGAAGATTGAGACACCACTGAGATTACATGGCATACAGATAGTTGGCTATGACTCTTTAGTCTTACTAGTTGAGGCTGCTAATCAAGCTTTATTACGTGGTAAGAGAAGGCTTTCACGTCTGGCCGAAGTATTCTACAGTAGAGATAAAACATCATGAGTGGCATGGAACAAATTTACAGGTCTTGCATCCACTTTTCTGTAGTCCATTCTCGAGCTCTAGGATTCTCTCGCTCTGGGCCCTCGTATAAATGACTTCAATGCATTTTCCCTCAGAGGAGTGTATGTGCAATCTGCTCAATATCATATCCTTGTTGTCTTCTAATGTGCGGTCTATCTTGTCACTCATTTGTGGTTCATAAGATAATATTAATACACCCTCACATGTATGTGGTGTCATGAAGTGGAATTTTCCATTAAGGAATTCCCTTAAAGCCAAGTTTACTATATGAGACCTGTTTGTCTCAGTGGCCTGGACCAGCTTCTCAATCTCTTGGGCCAGCCTCTCATCTATACTTACTCCAAACCTAGCCTTCGTACTCATCACTTCTCACCCTTGATAACGAGAAAAATCAGGTAAAGCGTGAATAGTATTAACCCGAAAGCAGCAGAGGGAGCAATATTCAAGTAAATGGCTAGAAGAAGTCCCATGAATCCCGAAAAAGCCGAGGACAGCATGCTGATCAACAAGACCTCTCGCGAGTTTCTTGCCGAAGTAGCAGCTATGGCTGCGGGCAGCAGCATAACTACATGCTCGATCACAAAACCGACTACTCTCAGCAATCCAACGCTTGCAACAGTCAACAGGGTTATAACGAAGTAGTCGTGAAGCTTAGCATTTATTCCGTTAAGTATAGCGTAATCTCTGTCAACACCAATCAGTACTTCTTTCTCATAAAATGCCAGGGTCAACAAGATTAAAGCTATAGAGGTAACGGCAGCATTGACAGTATCCTCCCAAGAGGCTAAGAGAGGGTCGCCAAGAATATATGACCACAGGCTAACTTTGGCAGGGAACATAGTTAAAATATAGTAGAGGGCTGCCACACTCGCAGATGTTGTAAAAGCCACAAATACAGAGGTTGCTGTATTCTCATCGACCCCTCTGTGGACAAGGTACATTTGAAGATATGATAGAGGAATACTGACAATCACCGCCCATAAGGTAGGATCCCCAGCAAGAAAAATGGACATCATGTAGCCGAGAGCGATTGACAAAAGTGCAGCGTGAGGCAGGGAGGAGGCAAAGAAGTTAAGTCTCCTCGCGGATATTATGGGACTTAACGCACTAAATGCTAGAGATGTTGACATAATGACAATAACCCAATTCAGATCGAGGTACATTTGTGCTTCCACCCCCTGAGCCTAGTGTATTATATGGAGACACTTCTCGATAAACAATACATTCTCACCATAAGCCTTACGCAACAGGTCAAGCCTGAAGATCTCTGCAGGCGGGCCAGCGGCCTTAACGCCCCTGTTAAACACTATTATTTTCTCGCTAAGGTTGACTGTTAAGACCGGGTCATGGGTTGTCAGTAGTATCATCTTGTTTTGCTTCACCTTCCTGATAAATGAAAGAATATCATCCTTGCCTCTAGGATCTATTCCCGAGAAAGGCTCATCCAACAACAGTATCGGAGTTTCCATTGAGAGGGCTCTGGCAACTAATATTCTTTGAACTTGTCCACCACTTAGCGAACTCATTCTCTTATCCGCGAACTCCTGGGCACCCACCAAAGCCAAATAGTCGTCTACGATCATCTTGCAGTCTCTCTTTTTACAAGTGCCTCTAGCTCTCAAACCGGCCTCTATAAACTCTCGTCCAGTCATGGGATAATTGTAATCGATATTCGATAACTGTGGAACATAAGCCATGTATCTTCCAGCCTTAGAGGGGTTTCCTGTTATTTCTTCGCCGTTAACAAGAACCCTTCCCGATAATGGCTTCAAAAGACCTAGGATTACTTTGAAAAAAGTGGTTTTTCCAGCTCCATTGGGACCAAGAACCGTAAACAGCCCGAAGCCCTCCAGTCTTATGTTCTCGTTTTCCAGTATCTGCTCTGAGTTATAACTAAAGGTTAAGTCCCTGATTTCCAGTGATAAGGTCTCGTGCATAAACTTCCCGATAATTTTAAATAAATGTGCACAAATATATACTTTGTCCCAGTAATGGTTACAGTGGGTGCATAAAACTATGATTGATGCAAAAGGTAATGTGCACATAAGCAGAGAAAGACTGGTGTTTATAATACTCGTAGCTTTGTTATTTCTTGTTTTCTCGGTGTATCTTCTAACACAGGGTAAAAGGACATCTGAGACCAAGAGTGGTTTAAACATAGCGGTAACGTTTTACTCTCTAAAGCCAGATTTGGACCTACTCGTTTGCGAGGGGGACAATGTTTTCTCAATAACACCTGCAGGCGTAGACCCCCATGAATATCAATTGTCTCCCGCGGATATTGAGAAGCTAAAACAAGCCGACCTCATAGTATCAACCGCTCATACGCCTTTCGAGACACAAATACACGAGCTTGTAACACGCGGTGAATTAAAAGCAGTTCTTATAGAGATTCCCGAAATTCCACAAATTAAGATTAGGAATAACCCGATGACTGGTCAGCCGAACTATCACTGGCCAATTTATGACCCGGACAATTACAAGGTATACCTTTCCTATGTCGAGAGTAAATTAGAGGACTTAAGGTCAAACTGTAAGTCAACCTACAAGAGTCACTTAACGCTAATTTTGAACAACATAACAAGGATCCAGGACTCTCTCACGCCTATATCGGTATGCGCGGTCGCTACCTCACCGCCTGTACAGTACGCGGTAGAGTGGACCGGCGTCAAAGTAAAGTACTTGCTTCAAAAAGAAGAAGACCTCCCAGCAACCCCACAGGACATAGCATCCATTGAACAGAGCCTTGCCAGCGGGGAGTGCAAGCTAATAGTGATTGTAGGTAGTACAAGTACTCCGCTTGCACAGAAAGCCCTCGAGCTCTCTGGAAAATACAAGGTAAAGTACATTGTTATACCCAGTCCCATCTCTCCTCAGAGCACACTGAGTAAGATAAATGAAGTCGTAAAGATTCTAAATTCTTTAAAATATTGAGGAAATGAGTAAAAGAAAAGTTTTTCTCATACTGTCTAAGTTTAATTCCAGATGAGGAGCGCTGGAACTGCTGAGGATTCTCTATGATGTAGGCTACAATACTCTGATACTTCTCAATCGCTTCTCCAAATTCATCTACACTTGCCCGGCTGCTCACTGGGAGCCGGCTCCCAAGTTACCCTTCTTAGGGGTTATTGTTTTGCTCCTGGTGTTGTCTTTTTCTTCTCGGTGGCGGCTACTACGCCTTGGTGCGTGGGGATGTAGGTCTCGATTCTCGTCGGTGTTGGCGGGATGTATCCTGCTTTCCTGGCGATGTTCAAGCATGAGTTGAGATCGGCGTTTACCTCGAGGCCCGAGTCCTGCACAAGCATCGCAGCCTTCAGGTCGTACACCTGCATCCCGCCAGACCTGGGGAAGGCACTCAACGGCATCGGTGCAATGCTCAGGGAGCTCGAAGAACTCTCAGCCAGGATTGAAGTCCTTCTCGGAGGCTGGATTCTTTCTCTAGCCTTGACTTGAGAAGCTATCACCTCACCCCTCAAACAAACCGGCGTTCGACAATCATTCAATAAAAAAGAGAAGGTAAATAATGATTACTCTCTAAGTCCCAAAAGAGTGTTGGGGCATGCCCCAGGGAATGGCTCCTCAGGAGAGAGCTGCCATCCACTAGACTCAGAATACTTCCGATCGAAGATGAGATATAAAAGCCGGTATGGCATGAGTAAAAGCGATATGAACAATAGTAGTTCTGAGAAAATAGGAGTATTATGGTATACCGAGTGGCTAAGCCCACTAGAGGCTCATGTTCACGGAATCAAGGAGGTTATCTTTGACGGCTGGACTAAATATCAGCGGGTAACAATTGCGAAGACCGGGTCATTTGGAAAAGTACTCTTCCTAGACGGATATGCCCAAAGCTCCGAATATGACGAGTTCATTTATCATGAATCATTAGTACATCCTGCGATGATTACTCATCCCACCCCGAGAAAAGTCCTCATTGTCGGAGGAGGCGAGGGGGCGACATTGCGGGAGGTATTAAAGCACGACACTGTGGAACACGTGGTTATGGTTGATATAGACCAGGAGCTGGTAGAGCTGGCTAAGAAATACCTCCCCGAATGGCATAAGGGCGCTTTCGATGATCCACGTGTAGAGCTACTCTTTATGGATGGAAAAGAGTATATCGAAAAAACACGGGAAAAATTTGACGTAGTAATACTAGACTTGACAGACCCCATAAAGGATACGCCCGGAGTCTTACTTTACACACGCGAGTTCTACGAAGCGGTCAAGAAGATTCTAAACAAGGAGGGCGTAATGGTTACTCAGGCCACCTCGACAAGATACTATATAAATGCGTTTACAATAATTGGAAACACTCTACGGGAAGTTTTCCCATATGTGAGACTATACAAAGTATTCGTTCCCGCCTTTTATAGCGAGTGGGGATTCGCAATAGGCACGATTTCCAGGGATCCATTGTCCATCCCTCAGGAAGAGGTTAAAAGGCGTCTCGAAGCGATGGAACTCAAGTACTTAGATCCAGAAGCCTACGCGTTTCTATTCCACATTCCACGCTACATGCTGGAAAAAATGAAAAAATACACTCAAGTATCGACTCTAGAAAACCCCTTAGAGTTGGCCCCTTGGAATCATCAGACGTGAGCTCTTGCAAGTAGCCTCCAATAACTGATAGACTTCGACGTCTGTTCCGCCTTCGTCTCAGCTCTTTCTTGGATCATTGTTGTAGTCACAGGCTCCTCCAGGTTTTTGAAGAGTTCTCTTTTCTCTAGAATTTGGGTGGTGTAGGAGCCTTTAACGAAATCCTCATCTTCCAGTATCCTAATCAGAAATAAACGATTCGTTTTTAACCCTCTAATCTCAAGTTCGCCTAATGCACGTTTAAGCCTTCTTGTTGCTGACTCTCTATCATGGCCCCAAGCTATTACCTTCATAAGGAGTGGATCATAAAACTCAGGCACTCTGAAGCCCTCATAGACGCCGCTATCTACTCTTATCCATGGTCCAGCAGGAAGGCTTAAACGTGTTATTAAGCCGGGCGAAGGAGCGAAATCCGATGCGGGATCCTCGGCGTAGATCCTGGCCTCAATAGCATGACCCCTGAAGGAGGGGTCGGAGAGAGATGAAGGTAAATGTTCCCCTGAAGCTATGGCTAGCTGTTGCTCAACGATATCCACACCAGTAATCATCTCAGTTACGGGATGTTCTACCTGTATCCGCGTGTTCACCTCGAGTAAGTAAAATCTCCTTTCATTTAAATCGAAGAGGAACTCAAAGGTTCCCGCGTTCACATAATTGCAGCTCTGAGCAGCTTTAACAGCCAATGCAAGGAGCTTTTCTCTCTCCTCAGATGTTATCGAAGGGGAAGGCGCTTCCTCTATGACCTTCTGGAATCTTCTTTGCACACTGCACTCTCTCTCGAAAAGATGAATTACTTTCCCGTGCATATCCCCGAGAATCTGAACCTCTATATGTTTAGCCCTGGGAAAATATTTCTCAAGGTAGACCTCGGTTCTCGCGAAGTATGCTTTAGCTAGTCTAGAGGCTTTGGCGATTTTTTCTTTCAGTTCCTCGGGGCTGAAAGCCACAAACATGCCAATACCGCCGCCACCACCTGAAGGCTTCACGACCACAGGATATCCAATTTCTTCTGCTTTAGCCTCTGCCTCCTCCAGACCAACCGGATCAAGTGTACCGGGAACAATAGGTATTCCAGCCTTGGCAAAAAATCTACGGGAGGAGATCTTGTCTCCAGCCAGCTTTAGAACGTCGGGTGTGGGACCTATCCAAGTGAGACCGGCCTCCTTAACCTTTTCCGCAAAAACAGGATTTTGTGATAAGAATCCGTATCCAGGATGTATCGCTTCCGCCCCTGAAGATGATGCAGCACGAATAATTTTTTCCATGTTCAGGTAGCTCTCCCTAGGTTCGGAAGGCCCTATAAAGACTTTCTCATCAGCAAGCTTTACATGAAGGGAATTTTCATCTGCCTCGCTATACACAGCTACAGTTTTTATTCCAAGCTCCTTAGCAGTTCTTATTATGCGAACTGCTATTTCTCCCCTATTTGCTATTAGGATTTTGTCAAAGTATTCTCCCATTACACATTCCCTATCTTAACCCGTAGAATATTAGTGCGTTTTCAGTCGTTATTTTGTCTATCTCCTCAAAATTGACCTCTCTCAATCTGGCTATCTCTTCTATCACATATTGCACTCCAAGTGGAGTGTTTACGCCCCCATCGGGTCCAAGGAAAGGTGAGTCCGTCTCGGTAAGTATGTGTTCCAAGGGAAAGCCCTTAGCTATTTTACGCATGTTCTTAGTGTCTCGGACTTTTAAATTGACTGAGAAATAAAAGCCCATGTCGAGGGCTTTTCTAGCTGTGGTCATGTTGCCTGTGAAAGAGTGCATTAAGACCTTCTCGTCTAGTTTATAGCTAGAGAGAATCTCTACAGCCTCCTCCTCTGCTTTTCTACTATGAATGACCACGGGTTTTCCAATTTTCTCAGCAACCTCGAGCATCTCCAAGAAGACTCTTTCGGAGCGCCTGTATTCCTCCTCGTTTTTTATCCAGAACCTGTCGAGCCCTATTTCCCCTATAGCCACTATCCTATCTTTATTCTCGAAAATGAACTCCTTGTATTTCTGAATTTCTAGATCACTCATTTCAACCACTTGGGTTGGGTGTAAGCCGAGGCTGACGAAAACTCGCCCATTATATCTTTGAGTGAGTTCAAGAGCTATTCTGGCATCTATGAAATCCTCCTTTTTCTCACGGTCGAAAGGGAATGCTGAAGTCACTATTCCCCTTAAGACAGTTGCTGCCTCGGGAAGAACCCTATCCAAGATTTCCTTTAAACCCGGATACGTTAAATGGCAGTGCGCATCGAACACAAATCGGTGTTTGTGGATAGCCTTATATTGCTTATGTAAAGTGATGAAAAAGGTATTTCATGCTGAACGCTGCCACAGTGTACTCCCGGATGAGTGTGCTTCGAGAAATGCTTGAAGCATATATTCAGGATACCCTCTCAAAAGAAATCCCTTACGAGGAGGTTTTCTATGCTCTTAAAGGAGGTAAAGCACTTAGGGGTACACTGGCTCTTTTTATGGCTGAGTGTCTTGGAGGTGATCCATCGATTGCTCTCCCGATTGCATTTGCCTTAGAACTCATGCATTCTGCCTCCCTGATACACGATGATATAATTGACAAGTCGGAAGTCAGACGAGGGAGGGAAAGCTTCTGGAAAAAGTATGGTTTAGAGAAGTCTATAATATACCCACACGTCCTTATGGCCACCGCCATTAAATATGTTTCAAAAGCGGGGATAGAAGCGGTTCGGGAGAGCATGGATGCTTGGAGGAAGGCAGCTATTGGCCAGATTTGGGATATGGAAATCCTTAAAGGAGAAAGGGGCGTCGCCAGTTACATCGACATAGTAGCTTATAAAACGGGCGCTGTATTCGAGGCTTCCTCCGTTCTTCCACTCTACGCTTTAGGATTAGATGGAGGAATCATAAGTACAGCTAAAAAGTTCGGTCTATCTCTCGGTTCAGCGTACCAGATCTTGGATGATCTTTCCGATATAGAGAAGGGAGAAAAGAGCAGCGGAAGCGTTTTAAAACTACTTGAAGAATCTGGTGGAGAGGTATATCCTTATGCTCTAAATCTGTTTAAAGAGGAACTAGATAAAATTCTAAAGAATGCAGCAGAGCTTTCAATCAAACTAGCATATTATGCAAGATATTCTCTGGAAACATTTCTACAGGAGACTAGTGACGAGACTCGCCAAAAAATCCTTGGGATTATAAGTTCGAGGTGGACTTATTGGGGACTACCGGATTATCGGTAAAGCTTTGGCTTCAAGTTGAGGAGGTTTTAAGATATCTCTTTGATGAGGATATCTACGAGAGAGCTAACACTGCGATGAGCCTTGGTCTCCACAAGCTTTTAAGAGAATATGTTTTGAGTATGGTTACTAATACAATCTTAGACGTCGGATGCGGTAAGGGGGAGTATATACCTTATCTTGCAAAAAAATCCGACTTTCTCGTGTGCCTCGATCCAATCCTACCCAGGTTTAACTCGAAGCATCCAAAAATGGATAGGGTTGTAGGTGTTGCCGAGTACCTACCCTTCAGAGATGGGGCTTTCTACTTTGCTACTGCCATGTTTAGTTTTCGGGACTTTTTCGATAAAGCTAAGGGCATATACAATCTGAGGCGTGTCGTTAAAAGAGGCGCGCTAATCCTAGATCTTTTCTCGCCATCCTACATCCTTCGTCCTCTCTTAGTGCTATATTTCGGTGTTGTTGCTCCTGCTATGGGTTGCCTGGCAACAGGGTGTAAGAAAGGACGGTGGGAGCTAATCTTACCCACCATCTTGCTAATGCCTAGGTCAACCTTTTTCGAAAGAATAGGAGGAAAGATCATGTTAAAAAAGGCATATGGTTTGGTTGCTATTGTGTACTTGCCTCCTTATTTTTGAGAAAAGGTGTCTAAGGATTCGTACAATATTTCAATAAATTTATATATATCCCAAACAAGAAATATTTCAGGATCCTATGTCTAGGAAACAATCTTCAAGCGATGTGGGGGCACTCCGAGTAAATACAACTATAAAACTTTACACCTTAATCCTCCTAGCAGAAGGGGAAAAACACGGATACGAGCTCATGCGAACCCTTGAGAAAATGATTGGAGCGCCTGTAGGTCCCTCACAAATATATCCCTATTTAAGGAAGCTTGAAGAAGCAGGATTAGTCAAATCAAGAGAAGTGGGGTCACGGGATAAAAGATCTTACAAGCTTACCCGAGAAGGTGTGGAGTTCGTAAGAGATGTTTTGGAACGTTCTCTTTCGGTTATCCAGGCCGCTGTTAAGGTTATCGGGAGAGAAAAAGTGTGCTTACCTTAGGAGCTGAAAAATTCACAATCAATCCTTAAATAAATGATAGTCTCTAAGGGTGCTGATGCTCAGGGTTGTAGTCATAGGCGTTGGACCAGCAGGCGCCGCTGCGTTAAGACGTCTAGAAGAACTTGGTGTGAAAGCCATAGGAATAGAGAGGAAAAAAAGTCTGGAAACACCAACTGTGTGCGGTGAGTTTCTACCTGAGCCAACTGCAATATCTTTCATCTCTAACAAGCCGTCTGTTAAGAAAGCCTATCAGTATATCGCTCTTGCCCGTAAGCTAAACACCTTTAGGGAAGTTCACCTTGAGATAGAAGGAATAAAGACTTTCAAGATGAAGATTCCTGGCTTCACAGTAAACCGTAAGGAACTAGTCGAGAAACTAGCCGGCAACTCCGAGTTGATTCTTGGAGATGACATCGTTTCCGTTTTAAAAACTCCCGATGGATATCTAATCAAGACGCGTAAAGGTGTATCTATAGAATCCGAGTACATAATAGCGGCAGATGGTTTTCCATCTACGACTCGGAGAATCGTGAACTGTCCTGCCCGACTCAGCGAAGTGGATTTGGCTCTAGGCATTAACGTCAAAGCCGAAACCCCCAATATGGACAAAAACATAGTTTACATGTATGCCTCGCCCAAAACACCCGGTGGTTATGCCTGGATAATACCATACAATGGGTCGGTTTCAAACGTGGGTGTAGGTATAAGGTATAACTTTGTAAAAAAGGGTGAAAACATCTCATATTTACTCGAGGAGTTTATACGACTTAATCCGAAGGGCTTTCTCACCGATTATAGCCTACTTGAAGCGCCGCGTTCAAGATGGATTCCCGTTTCAGGGTTTTACGGGTCGCCTGTCTGTGGCCACGTCCTCTTTGCCGGTGATTCTTTAGGAGCCACTAATCCAATCAACGGAGGTGGTATATTTACCTCTATGAGTCTAGGAATACTCGCCGCTGATGCAGTCTGGCTCGATAATCCAACTGTTTATGAACAGAGGGCCTGGAATGAAATAGGAAGCATCCTTGAAATCGGTAGAGCTTACAGAAAACTAGTTGACTGGTTTTTCGAAAACTGGAGTTACGCGAAAATTATCTCTTTGTTGCCGAATACATTAATCACAAGGATAATAAAAGGTGAAAAAACACTCCTTTATCCTCTACTTACTCTTGGAACAAGAAGCTAAACCTTTGATCGACCTCTGCGGGTTCGAGCTTCTCATAAGCTTCAGTAGTCCCTAAGTCGAACCAAAAGCTAGAAGTTATATAGCCTCCTACTCGTAAATTCCGTTGAAGGAACATTCCTATTAAGTCGCCCATAATGTCAATATCCTTTTTGTTCTCAGCTATCTCACTCAGATAGTCCAGCGCACGCCTCCTTACGACTAGCACTCCTATTGTTACCGGCTTGCCGAGAAATGGCTTTTCGACAAGTTTTGTCACCCTGTCTCCTTCGAGCTCGGCTACTCCGACAGCAACACGATAATTTGGAGACAATGCAAGCGTTGAAGTGAAGTTTTTCTCCTCATGGAACTTGATCATATCAGCGAGATTAATGTCCGAGAGAATATCTCCATAATATATGAGAACGTTCTCCGCGTTATCTAAGACGCCCTTCAAGTAAGCATTATAGAGGGCTCCACCGTTACCTCCATAGTTAGGGTCATCCCACACATAAGAAATGCTTACACCATATCTCTCTCCTTTATTGAAGTAATTGACTATTTGTTGACCTTTGTACCCCACAAGCATTACAATGTCTCTAATTCCATGATACTTCATCAAACGTACAATGTATTCTAAGAGCGGTTTTTGCTGCGTGCCTATAGGTATCATAGCTTTCTGAAAGTAATAGGTTAAAGGTCGCAGCCTTTTTCCCTCACCCCCGCAAAGAATGACACCAACGGTATTTCCTAGTTCGCCCATACGGTTTTAGTGACGTCAACAAATTATTTGTTTTTATTGGTCACATCGTGATTTTACGAAATCAATGATTAATAATAAAGGTTAAGAAGGATAATTGTTAAAAAGGGGTTTCCTTAATACCATGTGCAAAGCAAAAGTTACTTGTGGGAAGATGACTTTGATATAACAAAGATTAGATCCCGATGGGTTCTTGATTCACGCTCTAATCCTACCGTTGAAACAGAGGTTTATACGCTCGCAGGTGGTTTTGGAAGGGCTATAGTACCTTCAGGAGCATCTACAGGTTCCCACGAAGCACTAGAGTTGAGAGATGGATCCCGCGAATTTCACGGTCGGGGTGTTTTAAAAGCAGTCGAGAACGTGAATACGGTAATAGCGCGAGAGATAATAGGAATGGATTCACGCCGCCAAGAAGACATTGATAAGAAAATGTTAGATATTGACGGGACACCAAACAAATCAAGACTAGGGGCTAACGCAATCCTATCTGTTTCCCTAGCGGTAGCCCACGCAGCCTCAAGCACTTATGGTGTTCCTCTATACTTTTACCTAGGAGGAATGCAGGCCTATCTACTTCCAGTTCCCCTAATGAATATAATTAACGGCGGGAAGCACGCTGGTAACGAGCTGAAGATACAAGAATTCATGATAGTCCCGGTGGGCGCTAAAACTTTCCGTGAAGCCTTGAAAATGGGCAGCGAGACATATAATTCATTAAGAAAAATTTTGAAGGAAAAATACGGCAGCTCAGCCATAAATGTGGGCGACGAGGGAGGTTTTGCCCCTCCAATGAAAAACACACGTGAAGCGTTAGATGCCTTGATAGCAGCCATAAAGGACTCGGGTTATTCTCCCGGCAAAGACATCGCCCTTGCTCTCGATGCTGCAGCCTCAGAATTCTACGACGATAAGAGGAATGTTTATTATCTTGATGGCAAGGAATATTCTCGTGAGAACCTCATCAATTACTATAAAGAATTAGTGCAAGAGTATCCCATTGTTTCAATAGAGGATCCTCTCCACGAGGAAGACTTCGAAGGTTTCGCCATAGCGACGCAAGAGTTAAAGATACAAATCGTGGGGGATGATCTCTTTGTCACTAATGTTAAGAGGATATCAAAGGGCATTGCCTCAAGGGCTGCAAATGCGCTTCTCTTGAAGGTGAACCAGATAGGAACACTGACGGAATCATTAAATGCTGCGAGGCTTGTAACTATGAACAACTACTCTCTTATAATAAGTCATAGGAGTGGTGAAAGCGAGGACGTAACAATCTCGCATATAGCAGTTGCTCTAAATGCTGGGCAGATAAAAACTGGGGCGCCCGCTAGGGGGGAGAGAACAGCTAAGTATAATGAGCTCTTAAGGATTGAGGAGGAGCTAGGCTCTCGAGCCACCTACCCGGGCATAGGTATATTCAAACACTATAAGCTAGGCTCGTTGTAAAGTGAAACTAAAAATTTATTTCTGATGTTAAGATAAGGCATTCTGTGTCTTTGCCTTTGACACATGGTACTGTCGTATCTAAGAATATCCTTAGTAAATGGACGGAAGCAGACCCCTTTGTAAACCGACTGGTTTCTACTCTAGAAAGCGACGAGGAGGTAATAGCTCTACTCGAAATGAGCAATATTAACGCAGTGAAACGTCTTGGATTCAATGATCACGGCCCGGTTCACGCTAGAATAGTTGCAGGTGTGGCGCTAGAGATACTAAACTTATTGCTAAACAGAAATATTGGAATGAGTACTTTGCAGGATGGAACATCTAAAAGCATCGATGAGGTAAAAGCGATACTCGTCCTTGCAAGTTACCTTCATGATGTTGGTAATTCTATTCACCGCGAATACCATGAAATGGTTGGAAGCCTCCTAGCTAAAGATATAGTTGATAGGATACTTCAACAAATATTTCCGAAAATTGGCGGAAGGCGTTACATGTTGCGCCAAGAGATACTCTCGGCAATATTCAGCACTGAATATGATGTGCGAGCATTAACGATGGAGGCCAGTATAGTGAAGCTCGCAGATGGATTAGACATGTCTGAAGGAAGAGCCAGACTGCCCTACAAGATGGGTAAGATTGACATGCATTCCCTATCGGCTCTTAACATTAAGCATGTTGAAATCTCTCCAGCAGAGGACGTTCCTATACTTGTATCAGTTTACATGGATGATCTGGCAGGTTTCTTTCAGGTGGAGCGCGTTCTCATGCCTAAGATTGAATCAACTAAGCTGAAAGGTCTAGTAAGGATAAACATCTATAACGCAAGAGGGGAGCTAGTAGCCTCTATAAAAACAGGCTAAATTGCTCGAAAATACCCTTAATTACCTCGTACTCCATAAAGCTAAGCGACAAAGCATGGAAGTACCAGCCATCGAAGGAGGCAAGCCGCTGCGTGAACATTTTAAAGAGTATTACCCCTCATTCACCGAATACGAAAAACAATTAGTTTTATCCGTATTGGAATCCGGAAGACTAGCCTCTGGTCTAGGCAAGTATGTAAGAGAGTTTGAGGAGTCTTTTGCTAGATTCATAGGGGTTAAGCATGCCCTCGCAGTTATGAATGGAACAGCCGCGCTTCACACTGCCGTGGCAAGCTTAGGGATTGGTTCCGGAGATGAAGTTATAACTACGCCCTTCAGCTTTGTGGCAACTGCCACCTCCATCCTTCACAACAACGCGATTCCGGTTTTCGGGGATATAGAGCTGGATACATTGAATCTTGACCCAGAAACGATACCTGACAAGATAACAAACAGAACTAAGGCGATACTCGTTGTCCATCTGGCTGGGCACCCCGCCGAAATGGATGAAATAATGAAAATAGCCCGGGAGCACGATCTAGCCGTCATAGAGGACTGTGCACAGGCTATCGGAAGCGAGTATAAAGGAAGAAAGGTAGGATCCATAGGAAACATTGGAGGTTTTAGCTTCTATCAATCCAAAAATATGACGACAGGAGAGGGAGGAATGATTACGACGTCAGACGAACTCCTTTACCGACGTGCAAAGCTTTTCATCGAGCATGGTTCTGAGGAAAGATACTATCACACCATTCTCGGATGGAACTACCGAATGACTGAGTTACAGGCTGCACTGGGCCTTGGCCAGTTAAAGAGGATTGACGAGTTGAATCGTGCAAGAGAGGAAATAGCTAAAATCTACACAGATGAGCTGGAATCACTAGATGGGTACCTCTTACTACTGCCTAAACCTAAACCGCACGTAAAACATACGTGGCACATCTATCAGGTACTTTTAAAGCTGGAAAACCTGCGAGTAAATCGTGACCGAATAGTTGAGGCCGTAAGAAAGGAAAACCTTCTCGCACTAGTAGCCTATCCTAGAACTATATACGAGAACCCGTTATTTCAGAACCTGAATGCTTACGGTAATGGATGTCCATGGTCATGCCCGTTCTATGGAGCTAAGATCACATACAAGGCTGGCCTCTCTCCCAAAGCGGAGTTTGCCGCCCGAAGCGTCGTAACACTACCGACTCTAGCGGGTATGACAGCTGAAGATGCTATCGACACTGCAAAGGCATTAAAGAAAGTTTTAATATACTATAAAAAGTGATATACCTGTGAGTCATCCAATAATCGAGAAAGCGTTACAGGATAAAAGAACCCTTCTCTCCCTCTCTGAATCTCTCCAAATACTAGAGAGCTATGGATTACCCGTCGTAGACTATGTTTACATTAAATCCCCTGAGGAGGCTACCGCAATTAAAGGTCTCTCTTTCCCTGTAGTTCTTAAAATAGATAGTCCTGACATTGTTCACAAGACTGAGGCGGGGGCAGTGAAGGTGGGTATAAGGGACGCAGATGAATTAAAGAAATCAATAGAGGATATGTTGTCCAGAATCCGCCGGAGCCATCCAGATGCTCGAATAAACGGATTTGTAATCCAGGAGATGGTCCGAGGGGCTCAAGAAGTAATAATAGGAGGATTAAAGGATGAACAGTTTGGTCCCGTGATAGCTTTTGGGATAGGCGGAATACTAGTAGAGGTTCTAAAAGATGTTGTGTTTGAGATAGCTCCCGTAACTCCTGAACAGGCCCTGGGGATGATTCGTAGGATCAAAGGTTACCAGTTACTCGAGGGGTATAGGGGGTTGCCTAAAGCCAACGTAAATCTCTTAGCAGATATTATTAGCAAGGCATCCATAATGTTTACTCAGCTTTCCTCTTTTATCTCCGAAATGGATCTTAACCCGACCTTTGTCTCCTCTGATTGGGTCAAGATTGCCGATGCACGGTTCAAGCTAAACGTTTAGACACGATCAGGGCTCACAGTTTTTTGTTTGAGTCTACATCAGTCGCGAGAAGACTCGTCACTCGTCCTGTTACCGTCGCCTCATCATCTAATGTTGAATACACAGTTCATTTATATATCGCTTACTTCTGGTTAGAAAAATAAAAATAGAATTTTTACTAATATATTTGCGGTGACGGCCTTGACCCTTTCCTTTGGAACTCTTCTCGAGTTTCTCATTTCGTGGATAGTAAGTGCTGTGATAATATATATTGCATTGAAGATCTTTCCTGGTAAACAGCAACGAGAAAACATAACCGGGGCTCTAATTGCTGCTCTTATAGGCGAGATAATTTTCGCTTTCTTTAACCTTATAAGAATACCCTTCGGCAATCTACTAGCGATTATAGTGTGGTTGTATGCACTTAGAAAGCTCTTCGGGGTCGGTTGGCTGGGTGCTGCTGTAATTGCTATCCTGATATACATCTTGAGCTTAATAGTTTCACTTATAGGTCTACCTCACCTTCTGTAAGATTACTTCGAGAATAGAATATCTTTTTTAGGAACCTTTGCGTAAGGAGTTGCAGGTGTGTGTAAGATCATGGAGGGGAGGATGTCGTATTCTACGCTGAAGTCCATTATATCTCATTATCTCTTAAATGTTTTCTCAGAGCTTTCACAACAAGAGGCTGATTTTATGAGCGATGTAGCTACACAGGACTTCATCAATTATATTTCGGTAATGAATGACTTCTTACACGATAGTGACTTCTCTATTAAAGCTTTGAACTATATTTCGCGTTTGGCTGATCAAAATCCCTTGGAAATAGATAAAATTCTAAGGGATTGGATTGAGGTATGGGTTCTCAAGTGGAAACAAAGGGTAAAATTAGTCATGGGTGATGATGAGGCGAACAATAAAGCTTACCAGGAATTAGAAGACAAAGTCTCTCCTTTACTCAGCACGCTTGGAGGAGACCTTATTACTTTCAGGAAGTTTGCGATAGGTTCACTTATAAGTTCTGGGGAAGTATGTTTCACAAATCTAATGGCCGACATGATCATAAAGGAAGTTCTTTTTAAAGTCGCTTCGAGTCAAAATAGCGAAGAGGTACTGCGATTCGTGAAATCCAACCCTATTTTCATAGTAAACGAAATTATCAAGAAGGTTAAGGAGCTTAGCAGGTTTAAAGGGAACCTTGTTGTTGTAAGGATTAATCCAGCATTTTTCCAGGAGATGCAAGGTGAGGCAATTGAGTGGTGGTGAAGCCGAACGTTATTTGAAGGCTGAAGTTGTAGGGGTTTACCCTGTAGTTATCGAGTCATCAGGAGCAGCATTCGTGATGCTACTCGAAGCAGCTGAGTGGAAAGGTAAAATGCTGCCCATATACATCGGTGTCAGTGAAGGATTATCGATACAAAATGCTCTATCTGGAGTCAAGATGGAGAGGCCTCTAACGCATGATCTTCTAATAAATATTCTTGAAGCACTGGGAGTTACGATTGAAAAGGTGACAATAGATGCCTTGCTTAACAACACGGTATATACTGCAACCTTAGTACTGAGAAAAGGAGAAGAGGGAAACTCTGAGAGGATCTTCATAGACGCCAGGCCTAGTGATAGCGTTGCGCTGGCTTTAAGAGCCGGCGCCCCTATATATGTAGCCGCCCATCTTGAAGCATATGCCCGGAGTCCTGAAGAACTGGGGTTGAAGGAATAAAATGAGCGGTGCAAATCAAGCAACAGGTCTTTCTAATGATGAACTGGTGAGACTTTACATATCTCATTTGATTGCTAGGAACAGGTCTGAGAGGACTATAAAGTCGTTCCGCAGTATTCTTGAAAGATTTATCGGTTTTCTCGGAAGTAAAAGTGTAATGGAAGTAAGCGTCTACGACATAGATCTCTTTCTAGCTCATCTGCGCCAAAGAGGTTGGAAGCCAGATAGCTTGTACACGGCTGCCGTTGCAATTAAAAGGTTCCTCGAATTTATAGGGAAGAAAGATGTTTTGAAAGACTTCGAACTTCCAAGACGCGAGAAGAAACTCCCTAGATACTTAGAACCCGAGGAAGTTAAAAAAATGCTCGAAGTAGCGGAAGACTCCAAGGAGAAGCTAATCGTGCTCCTCTTGTATACGACAGGCTTGAGAGTTGCCGAACTTGTAAACATTAAAAAATCAGATATAGATCTCGAGAAAAACACTATAAGAGTCAAGGGCAAAGGCTCCAAGGAACGTTACGTGTACTTTCCACCCGGCGTCACTCGACTCCTAGCGCAGGAGCTAAGCCGTAATAGCTCTGAGTGGCTTTTCCCATCTTCAAAGAATCCCAATCATCACATACATTACACTACAGTCGAGAGAATACTGAGAAATCTAGGTAAGAAGGCAGGCCTAGGAAAACGTGTCACACCGCACGTTTTGCGCCACACATTTGCAACCATAAGCCTTGCAAGTGGTCTGGACATCCGCGAGATACAGGAACTTCTCGGCCATTCTAATCTGAATACAACCCAGGTCTACGCTCATGTATCTCGTGAAAGATTAAAGAGAGACTATGAGAAGGTTTGGGGAGCTTTTTCAGGACTTTAAACGATTTCAACCTGATTTGCCCGTAGTTCAACCTCAAGCCGTTTAAGCAGAGTATCTAGTCCAACAAGCTCCGCTCCCGCGAAGTCTTGCATATACTGCAGGCCAACCTTATGCCATTCATCGCTAGCTGCGGCCACGCACTCTAAAGGTACGATGACCCTGTAGCCCCTGTAGAAAGCACCCATGACTGTTTGCTGCACGCATATGTGAGTGTGTATACCTGCTACTATCAGCGTGTCAACTCCTAGTTCTCGTAACAGAAGGTCAAGGTCCGTGTACTCGAAAGCGTCGTATCTTCTCTTTGGAATAACAAAGTCTCCAGGAGATGGGGTTAACTCACTAACGATGCGGCTTTCACTAGAGCCTTTCAAGGCATGGGGCCCCCATAATCTTTCCTCAAAATCTATGTTCTGATAGTGCTGATCTATCACGTGTATAACAGGGATGTTCTTACTATGTGCATAATCAAGCAATCTCTTTATGTGAGGGATTATCTGTTCGGCTTTCTCTGCCCGTAGACGACCCCGGACAAATTCTTCGAGCATATCAATAATTAAAACAGCATGTTTGGGCATTGTGTGAAGAATCGGAATCAGAGTTTAAATTGTTTTTCATTCAGGCTTGAGTACAACGACCTTGGGTTTGAGCTCTTCATCTAACTGTTTTAAAAGCGTTGCAATTCTGTGCCCCTTTTCTGTGAGACGTAAAATCCTGTTACCCGGAGCTCCTTTCCTATCTTCCTCTACAAGGTTATATTGTAGGAGCTTCTTGATGTTATTATAGATGGAGGTTGTTGAGAGGCCCGTGGATGGCCTTAAATCGGTAATCTTCTTTTCACCTTCAAGCAGAGCGAGAAGAATAAGATCACTTTCAGTGAATATGATCTTTCTATCTATTTCTTCACCCAATTCAAGCCCCCTATTTTCAAGAGTATATCCGAAATAAAAATTAACCTCTATTTCAAGAACCATATGGTATGTCAACAATCAAACTATCTGATTTCCAGAAGCTCGATATACGTGTTGGTCGCATTCTTGAAGCCCAAGCTATACAGAAAAGTGATAAGCTTATTCTCTTAAAAGTGGATATTGGAAGCGAGGTCAGGCAGCTAGTAGCAGGTCTACGTCCATACTACAAGCCAGAAGAGCTTGTCGGCAAGCAAATAATTGTTCTTGCAAACCTCGAGCCTAAATCGTTAATGGGCTATACGTCTCAAGGGATGTTACTAGCAGCCATAGACGACGGAAAACCAGTTCTGCTGGTACCGGAAAAAGAAGTAAAGATCGGCTCAAAAATAGGATAAAAATTATTTTTAACGGATACCTAAGTGAAGTCCTCGATCGAATCTAGCAGTGTCCATCTCCCTGTAACTGCTAAGGAGTTTTCTGATTGCCTCTCGAATCGCATCACTTCTATTCTGAAAGTATCCCTTCTCGATAAGCTGGTCCAATGCATCAATGAGACCTGTAGGAAGTTTAACTGAGATAACTTTTGTGATCGAAGTATAGTCACCCCTATTTGTCACGTAATAACTGCTTGTAAGATCGTTGCGTGTTGTCATCGAGCATTATATACACGTGCTTAGTATATAGAATCCTCGCATTAAACCGATCGCATAGTTGTAGGACAAATTGATGATCCTAGAATCGCGGAGCCTTAATTACCTTAGAAACTAAGTTCTGGCATCAGAAACGTTAATTTATGAAGGTTCGCTCTAACCTTGAGTTTTATGGCAGAACGGCGTCCTAACTACCAGAAAGAAAAGGAGAATATTCGGAGGGAGACATGGCTTACCCTCGAAAAATATGAAGTAGTCACTACCCCGAGACCTTGTTATGGAAAAATACCAGGCTTCATTGGAAGCTCCGGCGTGCAAACTAAACTCGTAAAACTAGAACATTTCAGAACATCATCGGTGATCTACACCACTCCTGACGTCCCAATGAGAGTTGTACGCGAGGAATCACTCAGGAGGGGGAAGCAGGTAATCCTCTCCCTTCCCGGGTTAAAAGGCTATGTTTTACTGGATTCTGATAAAATACCCCCTCACCGACTAGGATATGCATCGACACTAAGAGGAGCCCTTGCCATGGGCGAGAGGATTAAATGGCCTGAGAATATGAAAATAGATATTGTGTTCATAGGTAGCGTGGCTGTAAATACTAACGGTGCAAGACTTGGAAGAGGCGACGGGCTCTACGACTTAGAATATGGAATACTCCGCGAACTTCACGTTATCTCCGAACGAACGCCCATAGTAACCATTGTCCACGACCTTCAGGTTATCGAGAAGAAGATCCCAATGCTGCCTCATGACGTCCCAGCAGATTTTATAATAACTCCTACGCGTGTATTGATTACATCCACACCCTTTCCACGACCTCCAGGAGTTATATGGGAATCCCTCTCTATCGAGTTCATCAAATCAACTCCTATACTCCGGGCTTTGTTTGGAATTTCATAGAATTATCTTGCTCTAAGCAATCCAGGCGCCTCTATGTTAAGCCTGATCTGACATTGCGCACAAAAAGTCGCGGGCTTGCTATCTACATCATACACCGAGTTACTAAAACGCATAACACAGTTCCGCGAGCAGTGAGGCAGACCAAAGCTATGTCCGAGCTCGTGTAGGCTTTCCTTTAACAATCTTGCACGAAACAGTTGAACAGAGTTTGTAGAGCCGTAAAGATCTGGCTTAAGCCTTTCTGTAAATACTATTCCCCCCCAATTCGGTTTAGCTATTCCGAAAACAAAATTCAATCCCTCGACGAATCCATCTCCATCAATCACTACCAGCACCCTTTGGTGGGGTAAAACGCCTATTTTCTCGGAGAGGTAATCTAAAAGTTTATCAGCCTGAAGCTGTTCTCGCTCCTCTGAATAAACCCCTATCAGCGAGCCTAAAGTAATCGTTTTCGAATCTGTGACGATCGAAGCATTGAAAATAAGTCTCAGCATGTTTTCTAGCCACTCAATATGTTCAATTGGTATTCCTACAGATAATATCTTTATAGCGTATTCAGCCATAATACGACAGTATGTTAAACATACCAAGACATTAAATAAAGTGTTACTGTTATTCCATGGATTGGGACCTTACTAGGATAGGTTATGTACTACAGGCTAGATGATATACTTGATGAGGCTATAGCTGTATCAGAGGAGAGCATCCGGGTACTTCTGATCACAATTATTGGAGCGACAATTATTTCTCTATTGTTTAATTCTCCGAATGTCTTCTTATTCCCGCCGCTAATAGCATCTTCCTACTTTTTTGTTTCATTTTTACGAAGAATTTATGAGTTTTACCGGAAGGAGGGAAGCAGAGGGCTAGGGTTGCTGTTTGTAGCGCCATCATACGTAACGTTGGTAACAGGTTTTTTAGCTTTCTCGGGTTTTCTATCAACGCTAGCCTACACAATTATATTGATTGGCTTCCTCCTAATGATTGTTTTTAAAATCATTGAGGGTAAACGTGACTTCATCGTTTTAACTTAGCGTTTTCTTTTCAAAAGTTTCATGTTGTACTCAGGAAAAGTTACAGATAAAAACCAGGGGGGTATAATCAAGTCGTGTCTAATCTCACTAAATACGAGATTTTCCCATTGCTCCTAGAACTAGCTAAGAGGAACTGTCTCAACTTTCCTGAAAGGATAAGTCGGACAGAAATAATAAAATCTCTAGATATCTCTGCATGGCGATTTCGGAAGCTTCTAAAATATGCTGAGGATGAGGGGTATATTGAGCGTGTGCCTCTAGGGCGTTTTATCGCTTTCAAGATAACGCCTCGAGGGAGAGAGTTACTAGAGAGCATCTATGGGGATTTAAAGAGGATACTTGACTCAGGCTTAACCGTTGAGCTCAGAGGTAAAGTTGTTCCTGGTTTGGGCGAGGGTGCGTACTATCTTAGCATTCCACAGTATGTTGAAGCTTTCAAGGAAGCTCTAGGCTTTGAACCCTTCCCTGGAACGCTTAATGTGAGGCTCGATGAGGACTCAGTGAAGAAGAGAGTTTTCGTAAGGAATTCAGGAAAAGGAATATACATTCCGGGTTTTACTTTGAATGGTAAAAGTTTCTGTGGAGTCACAGTCTATAAGGCTGTGATTAGTGCCAATGGAGTATCTGTATTCGGCGCAGTCCTAGATATTGAAAAAACCAAGCATGGAGATGAAATTCTAGAAGTGATATCTCAGGTGAGATTACGTTCAGAGTTAAAGCTGAGAGATGGAGATCCCGTCGAAATAAGGGTTATGCTTTAGGCTCCTCTACTTCTTTCAATTCAAAAATACAAAATCCCTCTTTGAACTCGACAAGTTTCTCACTAATTGCATAAACTCTTCTGCCCGTGAGCGTACGGATACCGGCTGCCACGTAGAAGGGAAGAGGACAGTACTCTCTCAATTGGCAATCTGTTCCCTGTACCTTCACTTTAATGCTCTCTCCCTCAATCTCAACATAGCCTTTAAGTTGTACCTTATCGAGTACAATGCCGATCGCCTCATCAATGGAAGACGCTTTCATGTCCTTGAAGACTTCACGGGCAAAGAGCTCTGATGCTACTGCGACCTGGCCCCTTGTAAGGCTGAGCTTTTCAACCAGCTTTCTAATGACTGCAAGCCATAAGTTACAGCAGTGAGGGTCTTGCATCTTGTAAGTATCTATCCAGTGATGTATAAGGTTATTCTAACCTCCTCCGATATGGGGAAGTACCTTGACTTCATCCCCCACCCTTATAGGATGCTCTAGCTCTGCAGGCCTATCATTTACCAGGAAAAAGATTCTACCGAGATGCGGAAGAAGTATAGGGTTTAGGATACTTTTTAGGGTGTAAGTCTTTTCTTCACTTACATCCAATTCTTCAAAGGTTTTGCCGACTAGCTCCGTTACGAAGCCATAATAAAGTATCTTGATTTTTCCCATACCCCCTCAGTAAGTTAGCTGTATAAAACTTTCTAAATCCTTGCGTACGTCCGTTAATCCTAGCCTTTCAAGCGTGGACGCTCTAGGAATGCCTCTGTGATCCCACCCAACATACGAGTAGTAAGCACCCAGCATTTCGTCGTATCTATCTATGTCCAGTCTTGCTCCCTTGAATGGCCCTTTTGTTAGCGGACGTGTAAACCATTTCTTAGGTGGATAGTCCCTGCCTCTATGCCAACCTTTACCTTCAGCTTGGAACTCTCTCACCCAGAAAGCCCGGATTAAAGTTAATACTCTCTCAGCAGCTATCAGAAAATCGTCCCATGTCCAGGATAGCCCCGTAGCGAGGTTAAACAGCCTTACATACCAGTCCAACTCTAGACTTACCTCAACCCAGGGCAACCTACATGATACCAGCATTTCAAAAACCCCACCTCTTATTCTTTGAAGCTCGAATACCCTGAACGCTTTTTGACGTGTATACTCGAACCTTCCGTGTGCTACTTCCCATGATATAACCCATGCGTCTTTATGATGGGCTCCCACCGTGCTTACACCATATGATAGTGCCATGGCCGGTGCGGCGTGGCAGTCATAAGCAGAAACACTAAGTCCCTTAACGTGGACAGCAATTTCATCCCCTCCAAGCTTGAGTGAGGCGTGCTCTAAGCCCTCTGCAAGCAGGTCGCCCAGGCCCCGCCGATAAACGATATCCTCGGATAATTCAAGCATCGAGTTAAAGTCTCCGAAATCAATCTTCTCCTCTATGATTTTGCTTTGAGAGGCCTCCGCTGCAAAACCCAGAGCGGCACCAAGGCCAATAGTATCAATTCCCCACATGTCGGCAAGCCTGTTAAGCCTTGCGATCTTGGCCAGGTCATTAAGACCTATGTTGGAACCGAGCATGGCTACATTCTCGTAGTCAAGTTCAGAGATCTCTCCAGTATCATCTAGAATATAATTTCCGCAGGGCATGTTGCAGTTAGGGCATCCTCGCTGCCCTTTCTTCACCCGCTCCATTGCATTCCCGTCGATATTCTCGCTAAACTCGAAGACACCCTCACTGAAATTATAGGTTGGTAGTACGCCGTTAGCCTGCGACCATTGTATTGTTGACATGGTTCCCTGTCTCATCCAGAAAGAATAAGCCGGCTTCTTCTTAATCTCTGCATATGCTTCGGCTGCTAGCTTTTTATACTCCTCTGGATCGTGGAGCTCAGGAAGTCTATCTCCTGAAAACACTATAGCTTTCAAGTTTTTGCTACCCATAACCGCTCCTATGCCTGGCCTACCACCGCTCCTACCCTCCTGTGACATAACCGTAGCGAGCTTTACCTTATTTTCGCCAGCCGGCCCAATGAGAAGTATACCTGTGTTTCTCCCATGTTTCTTTCGGAGTATCCTCTCGCTGGTAAATGTATCTCTGCCCCAGAGGTCTTCAGCCGGACTAAACTCGACTTTCCCATCGTAAATGTGTAAGTAGACAGGTTTCTCGGATTTCCCTGTTACCACTAGAGCATCGTAACCAGCGTATCTCATATAAACGGCTCCCAAGCTCCCAATATTTCCGTCTCCGTAACCGTGTGTGAGTGGACTCTTAGCTGCAACGACGAGTTTTCCAGTGCTTGGGCCGGGAAGACCTGTTATAGGCCCTGTTGCTATCACAAGCAAGTTGTGTGGTGAGAAAGGATCTAGTCCTGGGGGAAGGTAATCCCACAATATACGTGCAGCAAATCCTCTCCCACCTATGTATTTTTGGGCGAATGAGCCATCGTATTCATGTATCTTGATCTTCCTATTGGATAAGTCAATCCATAATATCCTCCCATTCCATCCTTTCAGCATCATTTTTATTTCCTGCACAGTACTAGTTAAAACTTATTTCGATAAATATATAAATAAGAATGGGGATAAAATGAACCCTCGTCGGTGATGAGCATATGGAGCTCAGAACTAAACTGCTACCTTATGAGAGTATTCATCACACGGTGGTGCTTGACCAGTCTTTAGCAAGAAAACTCGATCTTAAACCAAACGATAGGGTTCGTGTCCAATCCAAAACTAAAAGTATCATTGCGGCGGTCAACATTGCAAAGGAATTTCCAAACGACTCGGTAGGACTTTACTTAAACGTAGCTAAGACCCTTGGGGTAAATGAGGGAGATCTTGTTGAGGTCGAGCCTACGGAACCTCCCAAGTCTCTGAATACTCTCCGTAAAAAGCTTTCAAGAGGTAAAATAACTTTCGATGAAGCTTTACAGCTTATGCGTGACGTAGTCGAGGGAGTTTTGAGCGAAGTAGAGCTTGCCGCACTGGTAACGGCTATTCATTTCCAAGGTCTTTCAATAGATGAAGCCTACAATCTAACAGTAGCCATGGTTGAAACCGGGAAGAGATTATCCTTGAACAGACAAACAATTCTTGATAAACATAGCCTGGGGGGAGTCCCTGGAGATAAGACAAGTCTCATAGTAGTTCCCATAATAGCGTCGCTGGGATTCACAATACCAAAGACATCCTCCAGAGCAATAACGTCACCAGCCGGGACAGCAGACAGGATGGAAGCCCTAGCCCCCGTGAACCTCTCAATAGAAGAAATGACCCGTGTAATCGAGAAGACTAACGGCTGCATAGTTTGGGGTGGGGCATTAAACCTGGCTCCTGCAGACGACATAATTATTCGTGTCGAATACCCCTTAGGGATAGACCCCTTCTTTGTGCCGTCCATCCTGGCTAAGAAGCTTGCAGTGGGTTCTACCCACGTAGTGCTCGATATACCCACAGGCAGGGGGACTAAAGCTCGCACCATTGAGGAGGCCCGCAGGATTTCATATGATTTCATAGAGCTTGGATCCATGCTTGGCCTTAAGCTTCAGGCTGTAGCAACCTATGCCGAGGAGCCCTTAGGTTATGCTGTTGGTCCGAGCTTAGAGGCAAGGGAAGCGCTTCTAGCCTTATCTACGCTTAAACCTATGGATCTTGTAGATAAGGCGGTCACCCTAGCAGGTACACTGCTTGAGATGGTGGGGATTCAAAACGGTTATGAGGTGGCGTATGAGGCTCTACGCTCCGGAAAGGCTGAAAAGAAACTTCGACAAATAATAGAGGCACAGGGAGGGAACCCTGAGATAAAGCCCGAGGAGTTGCCCGTCGGAGATAAAACTTACACATATTATGCTGAAGAAGAAGGTTTTGTATACTATATCGATAATCCTTTGGTTGCACTTATAGGTAAGATGGCCGGCGCTCCACTTGACAAGGGAGCTGGGGTTCTACTCCACGTAAAAATAGGTGATAAAGTTAAACCCGGGGATCCGCTGTTTACAGTATATTCCTCCAGTTCAGTGAAGATACAGAGTGTTGAAAAGATGCTAGCATCATCCAAAGTTATTGGTATCGGCAAGATAGCTGGCAGAAAAATGCTACTCGAGAGAATAAGTTTCACTCCAACGAGACCCACCTTTGAAAGATAATGTCAAGTTTTAGCACAGCAAGTTTTTTAGACACTATTACTAGTTGAACGCGTGGATAACGTGGGTGAGTTTATAAAGCTGTTCGCAAGCAACCTAACTAACTGGGTACAAGCTCAGAAGACATTCCTGGACTCTGCGCGCTCAATAGAGACTGACCTTGTCAATGCGGATCGACTGGAGTTGATACTGGCTACTCGTGCGGCATTCACCCACATGGTTAAAACAATAGAGGCTTTTGACAAGTGGTTGCAGGATCCCTTTATAGTTGGTCATATGCCTAGAGAGATGCTCTTAGACATACAGAGAAATGTTTGGGAGATTTTAAAGAAACTTCTTGAACTCGATATAAAACATACCTCAGAGTTCAGAGACATGTTATTGAAATTAGCTGAGGAAGGCAAGTTAAATCCTCTCCTCTTTGCACCTAGAGAGGAGTCTAGAAGGGAGGATAGATTTCATATAAGCTATTGACAGAATGAAAGATTCTCAGGTGCTGAGAGGTGAGCATAGGGGACCTTGTGGAGACTTTGAGGAACGGTAAGCATTTGATTGAAATCGAGGAGAGCGTTTTAGCCGACTACGAACTTCCTTGGTTTACCGTCAACCTAGCTCGTAAAACGTCGAAAGCATTACTTTTTAAAGATGTAGTGGATAAGGAGTACCCAGTTACGACGAATATCTATTTGGGCAAGATAGATATATCTTTTCACAACAGTACATCACTAATAGTTGAAAATTTTAAGAGGCTTATCTCGATCCTTCTTAACGTATCATTAGACCCTTCCTCTAAGATAAGCGTTTTAGCCTCATTTGCCTGGATCTCCGACGTATACCCGAGAGTCGTAGGAAGCCAGGGATTCCTAAGACGCTCGGCACTTGAATTTGACCTCACAGGTCTGCCAGCAGTAAGACATACAGCCCGAGAAGAGCACCCGGTTATCAAAAACCCAGTTATTCTACTCTCGGATCCGAAGACTGGCCAAACAATATTATTCTCAGAACCAGTCCAGGTTATAGATGAGAAGACCCTACTCCTTCACATACCCAGATCATCGAAAGCTTTTATGTTTCTAGAGGAGTCTACAAAACATAGTGAGGCGATTAACGCCGCGATAATAATCGGTGTTTCGCCTTACCTTCAACTCGTCTCGAAAATGGATTGGCTTCCTTGGTTTAACAAATATCTGCTCGCAGGTGGTTTATCAGGAGGACCGGTCAACCTAATGAGGGTAGATGGAAATCTCTACGTACCTTTTGATGCCGAGACGATTATCTTAGGAGAGCTTGTGCCGGGCGATGTTAGGCCTGAAGGAAAAATGCTCTATGAAGACATGAGATATTATGGAGGTTTTCCAATGCCTTTAGTACGTGCGAAAGCCCTGATGCACAAGCCTGAACCCGTATTTTATACGTCGATAACGCATCCATACCTTAGTGACGAGTATGCTCTTAACAATCTGCGAGAACAACTAATGACGGAGTATGTAAGGCTTCTCGCCCCCGATGTTTCCTATCTAAGCTTTCTAAGCTTCGACGCGTATAGAACAGTAGTCGTCGGCTTAAAAAATGCGAACTCAAGGCGTGCTTACGAGATAGGTGTTCTTCTATTTTCTCTAAAGCTCACTCCTTATCTTGACACTGTAGTGGTAGTATCGGCCGAAAACAAAGTTGAGAAGGTTGAGAATCTTGCCTCAATGCTTTTGACCTCACTTGCCTCAAATAGAATCCTATACTTTGAAAATCCCCAAGAAGAGGAGTTATTGAGAGATGCACGTCGCGAGAAAGTAATAGTTGATGCTACCTCTCTACGCTTAGATTATATTTCAGAAAGAGATGTTTTAACTAGCGACGAATTCAAAGATTCCCGTGAAAAATACGAGAAGATTCTGCAAGAACTTCGGGGTGAGTAGCTCTTATGTATCTACATATTTCACATAATATCTCTTCTCGATTGATTTTCTTGTCGATAAGCAGCTTTGTTACCTCTTGTATTTTTTCCTCAAGATCTTTAGAAGCTGACATTGCTGTCCACTTTCCACGTTGCTGATTAATGTATCTGCTAATGCTTGACTGGCTGACGCCGAGCAACCTCGCGATCTGAATTTGTGTCAAGCCCAGTTCTTCATACATGTATCTTACAATGATCCCCCTTATGCTTGGTAGTACTTTTTTCCCTATTATTTCACAGGGCGCTTGCATCTAAAATCACTCCTAGTTAATATGTATGACACCGTCAATAAATGTGTTGTTGTAGGGGAGTCTTAGCAGACTCTATAAAATTTCTGTTTAAAATAAGCTACGAATACCTTTTGAAGAAATAAATCTCTTTTTAAAAATAACGAAATAAATACTACCGTTATACAAAAGAAGAGAATTTTGAGACGCAAAGGATATATACCTCCAATAGGAAATTAGTCTTGGTGAAAACCAATGCCCGAAAAAATCATGGCATACTGCGTTAAGTGCCGCAAACAGGTCGAAATGAAGAACCCTCAGCAGGTAACTCTTAAGAACGGCAGGCTTGCTTACAAGGGCACATGCCCTCACTGTGGCACTACTGTCTACAGATTCATTGGCAGGGTAAAACAATAAAGCAGCTAGGAACCTAATAGGAATACATCAAAAATATATTTGCTTTTTCTCATTTTCTGTTGATGGTTTAGATGAGTAAAGATACTACTCTACTCGAGAAGCTGGAGTTAATGGTTCCAGGTTTCCGAGGATACAAGCAAAAGGAGCTTATCCGCGAGGACGATGCCCTTGTAAGGCGCAAGATCGCCTCTATACTGGATGATGCTAGGATTAGAGTAGAGCGTTTGATCTCGGCTGTAAAAAAGAAAAATATTTCAGCAGCTCTAAGGCTCGACGACTTGAGACTCGAACTCATGAAAGCTTCTCAGATGATAAAGCATGCAAGTTATGGATACTCCGGCCTCTTCGACCGCGTGAAAATTCGCGAGAAGGAACTTCAAACACTCCTCGAACTAGACTACAAACTCTTAACTCAAGCATCAAAAGTAATGGAGAAAGTTCTCGAACTCTCTACTGTTACGGACCAAGAACTAATGGAGAAAATAAATAACGCCATAGATATCGTGAGGCAAATGGAGGACGACATAAATCAACGTGAAAACCTCTTTAAGACAGTGGTGAGCGAGTAGTGTCTAAAGGTTCACTTCCTGTGATAAGATGGGTAAACCCTTCACCGGACGATATCGTATGGAGGTATCCAAATGAGGATTTAAAGCTAGGCTCGGTCGTCATAGTCGAAGAGTACCAGGCGGCAGTGTTCTTTCGAGATGGAAAAGCATATGACGTTTTGGGTCCTGGGCGTCACGTATTATCCACTCTTAATATTCCTTTACTTGCAGAAGCTTACAAGATAGTTTATTCGGAGACTCCATTCAAGGCTACTATCATATTTGTTAATCTTAAACAATTTCAAGGAAAGTTTGGAGGACAGACCCAAACGCAGGATCTGGCGCCTTTGAAATTCTATGGGAGCTTCTGGTTTAGAGTCGCTGATCCCAAACTTTTTGTGGTAGAGGTTGTTGGCGCTCAGAGAGCCTACGACACAGAGTCTGTAAACAGGTTTCTAAGAGGATATTTTCTAGAAAATGCCATGGCCTCGCTCAGCAAATACAAACTCGCTGAGGTTTTCTCTAATATTGACAAGGTTACAGCTGAGCTGAAATTCGACCTATTAGAACCCTTCAGGCGTATAGGCTTAGAGCTCATCGACATAAAAATGGAGGGACTGGACACGACACCCGAGTACCGCGACAGGATTTTCTGGATTACTCAGACAGGGACAGCTACAGAGGTTATGCGTATGGACACGATAAAAAGCGTAGCTCAAGAGCTGGGTAAATCACCTGGAGCCTCGATTGGGACAGGCATGGTAGTGATTCCTCCGCTCTTATACCCTCAGCCTGCCCCCCAGCAGCCTCCTGCACCAGCTGTAGCTCAACAGCAGCCGCAACAACCACAACAGACCGGCATACAGTGTCCCAAGTGCGGGACCATAAACCCGCCCGGAGCAAGATTTTGCTACAATTGTGGTACACCCCTGACTAAGAAATGTCCTAAGTGTGGAAACGACGTCCCATTGAACGCGAAATTCTGTCCCTACTGTGGTAATCCCCTTACCTAGGTGAGCAGATGAATTTAGCAACATTGCTCATACTGATTTCATGGGGACTCGCTTTCGTCATTATAGGGCTTGGGTTAGTCACGGGCTACGAAGTCTTCCCGCTGGTAATAACAGTTTCCGGGCTATCCCTACTGTTCAGGGCGTTTGGGGTAAAGTGCCGAGCAGATAAATGCAGGGATAGGGGCTTTTTGCTTCTATGGTCTGTTTTTCTCCTAGAATCTGGGCCTTTGATAGAGCTTTATAAATATTATCCTTCACCAGCTCTTATCATTGGTATCTTCTTAATAGTGCTGGCAGTTTCAGCCTACATAATAGATAAAAAATATTCTATAATTTGACGCCCGGCTCCTTTAAAACAATTATTTCCCCGCCCAGCTTCTTAGCACTCATGAGTATGTACTCAAAGCATGATCGAAGCTGTGACATGTTCTCGATACCAAAAGTGGTAAGATGTATTTCGAGAACAGGAGAACCTAGCTCCACGCCCTTAGGATGACTCTTTACATATACTGACTTATACCTCTCGGCAGCGTCCTTTACGAAAGGGGCAAACTCAGACTCAGGAATACCTTTGATCGTTAAAAGTGCTTCATAAAAATCAATTCTCTGAAACTCCCTCTCAATAATCGGCTGTACACTCGTCTTAAAAACGGCCTCAACTTCGCGAGGTGGTCCCGGGAGAACAAAGAAGTGAACTCCACGGTATTTGAGGTAAACTCCCGGTGCGGTACCAGCCGGGTTATCCAACGGTTTAGATCCCAAGGGAAGATACGCCATTTTAATTCTTTCTGGTGTTAGAGGCAAACCCCTCGAAGAATACTTCTCCCTTACAAGGGCGAGCGCCTCAGCGTTCAACACTAGCGGTAGGCTGAAAGCTCGAGCTAACCCTTCAACTGTTTTATCGTCGAAAGTAGGTCCAAGGCCCCCTGTAGAGATGACCAGCTGGACTTTTCTCTCAATTGCTGAAAGAAATGCCGATGCGATTTCAGACACATCATCTTTAACAATAACGATAGAATCTACAATGAACCCCATTTTTGTAAGCTCTCCTGAAAGCCAGTGGGCATTCGTGTTCAAAACTTTCCCTATGAGAAGCTCGTTTCCAATACTTAGGATCATTGCCTTGTTAAATTGCATAGGAGGATGCTCAGCCTCTAGTTTATTCGTCACGCTATCAGCCGTCTCTTCCATCATCACCGAATTACAGTAAGAGAGTTTAAACTTAAATTTTCCAGTCTCGAGTATCCACTTTTTTCAAGATAAAAGTTCTAAGAAAGCTTGCCATCATTATAGATGACCAGATCGGTGAATAGAAGAAGAAATACAAAGTGAGCCACAATGGTTTTACCTCATATCCTATCCTTCGACCGAACGCGTAAACGATGGTGGAATAAGCGAGAAAGTATGGAATGGTGAAATATATCTGAGGAGGTAGAAATGCTAAAACAGCATCTGCCAAGTAAACTATCGGTAGAAGGGGAGCAAAGAAACCAAGACCCAAGTGCCATAAGGTAACGAGGAAACCGGATATTGCTGGGAAAAATAAAAGAATCTCCGCCATGAAAATAAATATCCATGGAAACATTACCACTAGGGCTGAGAGAGATTCAAGCGGGTACGATAGGCTACCTTTGTATAAGAGTGGAAAGTACTCCTTTAACCATAACCATGCCCCCTGGGACCATCTTAGTCTCTGATTTATCCATTCACGTACACTTGATGGAGGATCTACTACAACATAGGAAGAATAAAAGTACCTGTATCGTAAGTTAAGATAAAAGCTCCTAAACCCTATATCCATGTCCTCTAGAAGACAGTTCTTAAATCCTCCAAGCTCCTTCAAAGCATTTCTTCTGAAGGCAAAGGCTGCGCCGTTGAGTCCAGCACAACGCTTTACCCTTCTATCGAAGATGTAACTTGCAATTCCGAAGGAAAGGTAGTCGTAATAGATGAGTTTTCCGATCAGCCCTTTATTCTTAGAAATCTTCTTTATTTCCATAACGTCATATTTTTCGATTTCCTTAAGTAGTGCGTCTAGGAATGCTGAATCCCTTATGGTGACATCACTATCCAAGAAAATAAGGACCTCGCCTCTAGCGAGCGATAAGGCATCATTAAGCGCCGCGACCTTTCCCCTCCTAACGTCACTTACTGAAAGAACTATCTTCTCCCGATACATAGACAATATCTCTTTCAACTTTTCACTAGGCTCGTCGACGCTTGCTATAACTTCGATCGTATCGCCTAAAGAGTTTTGCAGGAAAAACTCTAGTAGTTGTTGGATGTTCTCGGGTTCACGGTAAGCTGTAAGAATTACTGTAATCTTTGGTCTCATTGCACGCCCTCAATATGCCCATCCCTGTGAACTTTAACAGCAGGTCCCAATACAGTTCCAGACTTAATGCGTGCGTATGGAGATACAAAGGCTCCTAGTTTCTTCTTCTTACCGACAATACCTTGTAATGGAAGTTCGCGTACTGCGGTAAAGTTCTCAGGTAGCATGCTGATAACCGTTGTACGGGGTTCAGCCACGCTCCCATACCCAAAAACGCTATCGGTGATCAGCGAAAAGCTACCCACTGTAGAGAAAGGTTGTAGAACGCTACGTTTTATCTCAGAGTAAGCCCCGACAACAACGTTCTCCTCGATCGAAGTATATTCCCTAATGAAAGCTCCCATACCTATAAAGGAGTTCCTTCCAATGTACACAGGACCCTTTATAACTGCATAGTGATCCACAGTAGCTCCTTCATCTATTATTACGCATCCTTCAAGGATGGCTGTAGGAGAAACCTTGGCACTCGGTGCTATTATTTTCCCGCACTTCTTATCTATCAGGCTGTATAAGGCGTTTATAAGATCCCAGGGATAGTCGACAGCTATCCAGTCCCCCGTCCAGAAGGCTGCATACACGCCAGTCTTCTCGATTAGCTGATTAAGAGCTTCAAAGAACGACGAGTCATTTTTTAAAAGTGAAAAGAACTCTGAAGGTAGAATGAAAATCCCTCCCACCACATAGCTCGTCTCATCGCTAGATCCTCCTGGAAGGAACCTTGTGATCATGTTCTCGCGTACTATAGCAGATCCAAAAGATTGGATGTTCGAGCTGGGGATAAGTAGTGCTGAAGGTCTACCACTCCCTGCGTGGACATCAAGAACAAGTCTAAACGCCTCCTCATTGACTATTACGTCACCGTAAACAAGCATGAACCATTCTTCTCCCTCGGTAAACTCTCTAGAGGCTAAAAGTGCTCCCTCAATGCCAGGTTCCTGCTGGGTCTTAACAGATACATGAGCGGATAATCCTGTTGCCTGGAGATGTCTGATTATCTCGCCAAGAGGTGTATCGGATGAGGTTACTACCAAGCCCTTGCCAGCTACAACCTTTAAAGCCGTCTGAAGTGGATACATGAAGAGAGGTTTTCCCATTATGTTAAGCAGAGCACGGGAGTAACCCTCTGTTAAGGGTAGCATCCTTTTTGTCTGTCCTCCCGTCAACACGACTACACGCATTCTACTCCACCGTAACTGTCTTGGCCAAGTTTCTAGGCTTATCAGGGTCATAACCTTTAGCCACGGCTGCATAATAGGCTAAGAGTTGCAACGGAATAGTCTCTAGGACTGGTAGTAACAGTTCATCACTTGAGGGTACTATAATTCTTTCATCAACTCTGCTTACGAGTTCAGACTGTTCTCCAAAAATACCGATGGTAAATGCTCCTCTAGCCTTCATCTCTTCAATGTTTCCAACAAGCTTTCTTTCAAGATTCTTCTCTATTGACACAAACACAACAGGGAATCCTGGCTCGACAAGAGCAATGGGACCATGTTTGCTTTCTCCTGCGGGATACCCCTCAGCGTGGACATATGCTATTTCTTTGAGTTTCAGAGCTCCCTCGAGAGCTATAGGAAGCCCTAGACCTCTCCCCAGGTAATAAACACTATGCCTACTCGAGATAACCTGACTTAGACGTCTAGCCCAACCCTCGCTTCGACTAATAGTTCTAGTAGCCAGATCGGGTAGTTTCATTATTCTTCCTTTTATCTCAGATAACTCGTCTCTCCCAATTTTACCTGTGTAGAAGGACACAAGTGAGGATAGCCAGGTAAGGGCTGTTAGCTGTGTAGTAAACGTTTTTGTTGCAGCAACACCTATTTCTGGACCAGCCTTCATGTAGACTGGAAGATGGCTCTCCCGTGATATCACACTTCCTATAACGTTTGTTAAAGATATTATTTTGCATCCTCTTTCTTTGAAGGATCTCAAAGCCATTAGAGTGTCTATTGTCTCTCCACTCTGCGAGACAGCCACCAGGACATCTTCCTTGTTCGCCAAATTAGCATAGGACTCGTACTCGCTGGATATAAACGGTATAACCTTCTTTCCAGCCAATCTAGCTGTCAAAAGCGAGAAATATAGGGACGCATGAAAACTCGTGCCAGCAGCTGTTATAAAGATGTTTCCGCTAGATGCAAGAGTGCTCGCAGCCGCTTCATAATCTTTGCTGAACCCAAAGATGGTATCCCCGATCACCCGTGGCTGTTCGTGAATCTCCTTTAGCATGAAATGCGGGTATCCCTCTTTTCTCGCAGATTCTGGGGACCAGTCCACTTCAAGAATTCTACTTGGAATATCTACTACTCTGCCACTCATATCTTCAATATGAATTGTTTTAGATGAGACATATCCAATCTCGCCGTCATTTAGAGGTATAACTTTACGCGTGTATTCTAGGAAAGCGGGGATATCCGAGGCTAGAAAAACAATATCCACACCTACCCCAATTATAAGTGGCGAGTATCGCCTTGCAAAGTAGATCCTATCTGGTGTGTCTATTATTAGGACGGCCAACGCGTAACTTCCTCTAAGCCTTCCAACCGCTTTTTTAAAAGCCTCATAGGGCTCTAATCCTTGATAAAGGTAATCCTCAATAAGGTGCGCTATTACTTCTGTGTCCGTTTGACTCTTAAATTCATGCGACTTTCTCATAAGTTCTTCCTTTAATTCGAGATAATTTTCAATGATTCCGTTATGTACCACTGCCACCCTATCTTTGCAGTCAACATGCGGATGTGCATTGTTATCTGTAGGTGGTCCATGAGTAGCCCATCTAGTGTGGCCCACTCCAATATTACCTCTTAGACATTGAAGGCAAAGCCTAGAGTCGACCTCGTCTATCTTTCCCGCACCTTTAGCAACTGTGATTTTGCCATCATTTATAGTAGCGATACCTACGCTATCATATCCTCTGTACTCTAATTTTCTTAAGCATTCTCTTAGAAGATACCCAGCGCTAATATTTTCGCCGGCGACCCCGACTATCCCGCACACAGGTGGTGGACTCCCTTCAGGTTAATAAATAATGCGTATAATATTGGTAATATGTTCTTATGCTCGTATATTTTGAAAGAAAGCCTACAAGATGTGATGAGGTGCCTATTTGTTAGGGAAAAACATGGAAGAACTAACACTCGAGGATTTTCTGAAAAAACTTGCAGGCAAAAGCTTACGTGTCAAACAGGTCATAGCGCCTCCACCAGCCATAATCATTGAGTCCATGGGGAGTACATATAGGGTTAGGGTAAAGTAGTCCCGACTAAATGAAAACGAATTTATTTTTCTTCATCTTCATGCTAGCGTGCGTTTTGGCAGGGACATTGTTTATTTAACCCGGAAAATCCTGCTCAACCGCAACATATACTTCTCTAACGATCAGATGAACAGCGAGGGGAGAAAGATTTTCGAGGAACTTTCAAGGATGATTATAGACGAACATCCATACCTAAAAAACCAAGTTAAGAAAACCAGGAAAAGGGGTGATCTCTTGTCCTTTATAAAATTATCCGAGATTATCTTGGGAGAAAAGGAGGTCCAAGAGATACTCTACGCTACCACACACCCACCTTATGTTTTCAAGGATACCGATCCGCCTTACTAGGAACGGCTCTTTACTTTGTTAGATCTAACTTTATTATGTCCTCTAGTTCAAAGTAGAAGATCCGCGCGCTCTTAAAAGATATATACTTTGACTTGGAATCGGAAACGATAGTATAGGTTAGAACAATCTTGCATGGGGCCTCAATTATCCCCCTCTTCCTCGTCTCTTCTATCAGAACTCCAGCAACTCTTCTCCACTCCTCTAGGCTTCTATTCCGGTCAACACCTTGTTCCCGCGCCAGCCTCGTTAACGTTGCATAGAAGGCTTTCCTCAAATTGAACATTGCCCCCCTAGAGCTTGGACTTATTGGGGACTGAATGGTATTCTCCTGAACGCTAATCTCGGCAACGTCAAGGAATAACCTCATGTTTCTCTCAAGTTGCTCAACGTAAGTTCTCATAGCCTCAGGTATCTTTTTCTCATTGATGCTCTGATCGATCATTTTCAGGATTTGGTCTATGCTTTTAACAAGCTCCTCCATGGTTGATCATTTTAATTTTTCCCAAACTCTTTATTAAGTTTTTTAGTGCAATGGCGTGAAAAATTTCTTTTAAGAATCTTTTTCCACATACCGTTTTAGTTTTTAAGAATGTAAAGCTTAAATTCCTCTGAAACTCAGATATCACGTGTCCAAGCCGATTTTAAAAACAAGCCACATTTCGAGTAAGCTTGGAGCCGAGGAGTCCTTTGTATATCTTGCTCGCAGCCTCGAGCTTAAGAAAAAAGGTGTAGATGTCATATCTTTCGGGATTGGTCAACCTGACTTTCAGCCCCCACCCCATGTTATAGAATACGCGAAGCAGGCTATGGATTCAGGATTTAACGGTTATGGTCCAAGTTTGGGTATGCCAGAGCTGCGAGAAGCTGTCTCAGATTTCATAAACGAGGAATACGGAGTGGACGTTAAACCGGAGGAAGTGGCCATAACAGCTGGAGCAAAAGCCGCGATTTTCATAGGGATGCTTGCACTCCTAGAACCTGGAGATGAGGTGATTATTCCAGATCCCGCTTATCCCTTATATGAATCCGTTGCGAGATTTATTGGAGCCAATATAATTTTCCTTAGGCTTCACCGCGGAAACAACTACAAAATAAGATACGAGGATATAGAGAGACTGGTCACAAATAGAACCCGAATGATAGTGCTAAACTATCCCGAGAACCCTGTTGGATCTACAATGGATCAGCGCGATGTTGAGGCACTCGTGGACCTCGCATATAAGAAAAACTTCGTCATTGTTTCTGATGAGATTTATGACCACTTCGTTTACGAGGGTAAACACTTTTCAACACTCCAGACCCCGTACTGGAGGGACGTCGTTTACTATGTTAACGGTTTCTCAAAGACATTCGGGATGACCGGCTGGAGGCTGGGATACGTTGTTGCTAACAGGGATCTGATATCTAAGCTTTCCGTGATAGCAAACAACATGTACTCGTGTCCAGTGACTTTTGCGCAGATAGCGGCGGCGAAAGCTTTACAGGACGGCTTGGAATGGTTTAAACCCATATTAAACCAGTATAGGAAGAGACGTGACCTGATCCACCGGCATCTAGGCAGTATAAAAGGTGTTCACGTCTTCAAGCCTGAAGGAGCATTCTACATATTCCCAGACTTTACAGAGATTATAAAAGCAAAGGGACTTAAAGATGAAAGAGAACTCGCAGATCGATTATTAGAAGAGAAAGGAGTAGTAGTACTACCGGGAACAGCGTTTTCAAAGGATGCGGGCAAGGGACATCTTAGGTTTGCTTTTGCCGTAAGGGAGGAGGATATTGAGAAAGGAATTGAGCGCATAAAGTCATGGCTTGAAAGCTAGAAATAAACAAAAATAAGAAATACTGTTTTCTAAGGGTCAAAAATATAAATTATTCAAAAATGATAGGTGTTGAGGCATAGTGTCGACAAGTGTAATAAAACTGTCGCTATGTGGTCCTGGTGGAGTGGGTAAAACCAGTCTAGCAAGAGTTTTTACTGGTGGCTCATTCAATGAGTCAGAAAGGATAACGGTAGGTATTCAGCACTTCTTTAAAAAACTAAGATGGGTAAATGGGACAGAAGTTACTATCTCTATATGGGATCTTGGCGGCGAACACAGGTTTTTTTTCCTTGCCCCAGCATTTCTAAGAGGGGCAAGGGGCGTCGTATATGTCTTCGATATTACACGGGAGGAAACATTTATAGAGATTGAGAACTGGCGTAGAGTTGTAGAGGACACCCTGGGCCCTATCCCAGCAGTTCTAGTAGGTAACAAAAAGGATCTTGAATCGCTTAGAATGGTCCCCCGTGAGACAGCTTTGGAGTATGCTCGTGCACATAACCTTTTAGGATATTTTGAGGTATCCGCGAAGCAATTAATTGAAGTTGAGGATCCATTTTTATTTTTGATAAAATATATTTTAGATAAAAGGCGAGAATATGAGCAGGGCTCAAGTCATTAGGACTGTTAAGGTGCGCTGCCCACGGTGCGGAGCGGAAATCCCTTTAGAATTAACACCTAATATTATAGAAGAAGCCAAGGCTAATCCTTTAGGGCTTGCAGGAGTAGCCTATCCCCATCTTGACCACGTTTTAATAGCATATTTTGACAGGAACGGGGAAGAAAGAGGGGTAAGAGTATTTTTAACATTACAGGCTCCTGAAAAAGGCTTATATGAAATACTCCTTTCGAAAGACGATTTGAAGGGTTTAAGGAATATTTCTGGTTTTCGCGTAGAGTCAAGAAAGCTCAACATTAGAATAAGTTCGTTTACCACGGCTACAACTGCGGCACTTAAGATTTCAGGTAGGGATACTATCGTGGAGGTGGACTTCCAACGAGACTTTAGTTATCAAATACTCCGCGGATGGCTTGAAATTCTCTTAGACGTTCTAGAGAATTCGTATTCATCGGCTCCATTAGACTATGTCAACACCTTTAGAATTCTAGATATAATGTTGGAGGAAAAGCCTTTCGCCTATGCTAAGCAGGTTTTCTGGCTCGTAGCTAACGGCTCAACTATCACGATAAGACCGCGACTACCTGAGGCTTTGCTCTTCAAGAAGTATAGACCAACTCTTGTCTACGAGAAATATAGTGGAGCATTCATCTCGAAGGTTATTGAAAAAAACGAGATGAAGGTCAGTGAGGCTTTAGGACAAGATAATCCTCAAGTATTGTTTGTCAATGCTGAGGCTCTCCTCTCGCTATACAGGAGAGGAGTGCTGGATCTGGTGATAGAGTAATGTCTGAAAGCATAATTTATGATGTTGCTCTAAGGATAATGTTTGATACGTATAGAACTCTAGAGGAACTAAAACATCCCAAGGCTCGCATATTCGAGACTATCAAGAAGGATTTTCCCATGTTGATTACCAGTGCTACGGAAAGATTGAGAAATGTTTCACTAGACGCGGAAGTTCAACAGTTACAAGATTTTCTTAGATATGCTTCAACGACACTAACGAGGGTTTATCTAAGTGGAGATTGGAGACCCCATGTATTCTTGAGTGAGATCTTCTATGAGGTTCTACCTCTCAAAAGGCTTCATGAGTGGGTTATAGATATGTCGAAACTACCTTCCTCCCCACAGATTGCAGAGATCAACAGCATCATCCCCCTCACATCAGCAAAGATATCTTCTAGGCTTGGAGGTAAGCAGATACTCCTTTTTGAGGCGAACCTGATCGAAAACACTTTATTCCGTGAAATACTCGACGAGTACTCTCGACGCTACGCGATGAACGACGAGAGACTCCTCCTAAGTAACGTTGACGAGATAAACAGGCTGAAAGAGTCCTTAGACTTTTTATATGTGGGCTCCTTGGATGCTTGGAGACTGGGATGGCCCAACATATTGTCGCTCGCCTCTCAACTCTTAAAGCGTAAAGGGAACTTGTCCCTTATTTTACCCATTAACCAGCGAGAGGGTTTGAAAACCTTTCTCAAACTTTTCGATGTACCAGAGTATCCTGAGCCTGAGAAAATAATTGAGGATCTTCAGAGGCAACGCTTTACTAATATATACACAAGCAAGGGACCTGGATTTTTAGCCTTAGTGGCGGCTAGGAGATAGGGATAATGGTCATGAGAGTGATCTATCTTCCCGAACCATTTTTCTCGCCAGTAACGCCTTTACTTATAAGTGAGGAGGAGCCAACTACGATATACCTCGACGAGAAATTACAACCTGTGAAGTGCTATTCGCGAGATTGGTTTCCCGTCGAGTGTCCTAAAAGTTTAGATTTCCAGGAAGGCGAATATTATGTCGTTGGAGGGGCATCGGCAGAGGTTTTGGCTTCTTACCTCAATCTTCCCTTTGTTGACGAAAAGCGAGTAAAGATGCAGGAGGAGTATGATTCTCGAGATAGTTTGTCGCTTGTTAAGTGCTTAAAGCTCGCTGCTGGGAAGCCAGAGGAGGAGCCTTTAATAAAGAATACTATTCTTGCCATCCTTCCGGGAAGTATTGTAAAAAAGAAGACTTGGGGTGTTGCCTATGTAGCGCGCATTGATGGAGATGAGCCAGAGGTTAAGGCCGAGATCCACTTTGATCAAAATTTTAGGACGGTTGAAGAGAGAATCTCTGAACTCGATGAAATATACAAGTTCGAGTATTGGTGGCAGCCGCCTTGGGAATACATATTTGCTTATGGTAAAAATTTCAGGAGGCTTGTTGAGATCATTAGCGAGAGACCCGTTGAAAAGATACCTCCCGAGATATTGAGAAAACACGTACATCTTTCCGTAGAAGACATTATCCGAGATCTCTACCTGAGTATTCGCAGATCAAGTGCCGAGTCTGTGTCGCGTAGAAGCCTCAAAAAAGCTGTGATTTACATTGATGACAACCTTGTAAAGCCCTCGAAGACCTATACGGCTGTCCTAGTTACGAAGAATCAGCAGCGAAAAATTTTTGCGAGATGGTATTTCGACGAGAAATTGAATCTTAGGGGGTTCGATAATGTTCCACCAGAGGCAGTCACTGGGATCGATGCCGAGATAGCTGTTGGTAGAGTACCCCGTGAGACGCAAGCCAGTCTCTCTGAGGCCCATTCATCCTTTCTGGTAAAGAAGGCAATTTATTCCCCAGTTAGGATTATTGACTACCTCGCAATAAAAGTTCACAGGTGGTACGAGGTAGCACTCATCTAGACGAGCCCTTTTAGGAACTTGTAAACACGCGTATAGTCCTCCTCTGATATAGCCTTTCGCATAGAAGCGCTTAAAAGCAGCTGAGCCATGGATGAGATATGAGGTAAAGATATTCCTTTTTCAGATCCAGCAACTGTTGCATAATACATATCCTTAGCAGCTAATCTCAGCTTAAAGCTTACTGGATACTCCTCAGCAATTAATCTCGAACCATATCTCTCAATAATGCTTTTTATCCATAGATCCTGTCCTATCTCGAAAAATTTTTCAGGGCTCACCCCCCAGCCCTCAGCTAAGACTAGCGCCTCTGCGAGCCCAATCATTGCAGAGAAATAAACGCTATTAATAGCGAGCTTTACAGCCGAGGCCTCCTCAGGACTGCCCACAACGTGAACTTTCCTGAACAACGCATCAATGTAGTCTTTGTGGGTCACGAGTTTATCATAGTCTCCTCCGGCGATTCCAACAAGGTCGCCGCTCATAGCTTCCTTCGGGCCACCCATTATAGGTAGAGCAATATATGGACAATTTTTCCTTGTACTCATCTCATATGCCCTTCTAGAATGCAAGGGTGTTACGGTTGAATGATTTACTACTACCAGATCATTTCCGAGGTTATTCAATATGTTTTCCAAGACGTAGAGAGATGCGTTGTCATCTGAAACATTTATTGAAGCTATCTCAGCCCCTTCAAGGGCCTCCCGTATGCTTTTCGTTACCCTCGCTCCGAATTGGCCGAGAGAGGCTGCCTTCTCGTAACTACGGTTCCAGACAGAAACTCTAAATCCCCTCTCTAGGAGTCTCCTAGCTATGTTCGAGCCTATAAGTCCTGTTCCAAAAACTGCGACTGACATACATCTTCTCGAAATGAGGACAAATATTTAAGCATGTGTAAAATTTTTTACTTATTGGGGGTGAGGATGGAACCTTTAAAGGCTCTCGAGATCGTTGAGCAGACACTTCAACAAAGAGGCTACCATACCAAGAGATCAGTGGAAGAGGGCGACTATGTTTTAGAAGTCTCTAGTTTTAATAAAAAAGCAAGAATTCGATTTCACCAACAGAAGGGCGAACTCATTGAACTTAGATTGAAGTATGAGGGTACAGCCGGTCTAACGATCCTTAAATGCGAGCAATACGAGAAGTCACTCTCTTGTATAGAAGATCTATTAAATCGGTTCTAAAAAACCAAAAATCTATTTTAACGACGAAGCAATAATATCTTAACAAATGAAGCTAAAGCATATTGCTTCAGTCTTCCTGTTAATATTCATAATCTATGAGCTAATGGAATTTTACGTAATTTACTCCGTTGAACCAGTATTCATAGAGGTTAGCAGGGTGTATGGAGAAACCGAGGAAAACACACTCTTGGGAATCCGAATATACTTCCCTAACCCCTACTTTCTCTCGGTCAGGGTTTATAGCTTCAAGCTCAAGCTCAATTGCCCAGGTTTATCTGGAGGCGAAGGCCAGGCGTTTAATCTGACACTCACGCCCAGGTTCACAAACATTTTCTCTTTAAATGCTAGTGTGTCTGGTGGACTGGGCTCCAAATGTGAGGTGATTTACTCATGGGTTCCCGATCCCTTCATCTTATATCTTCTCAATCTTCATCCGTTAAATTTCACTCGAAGAACGGATTTAGTCATGCCGGGCAAATCACCTTTTCTGTGGGCTGGATGGAATGAAACAGAGACCAGCATCGGTGAATGTGTGTCCCTTCAAGTCTATACTTATCCTTCCTCAGTCTTCAATGTTAGAGTTTTCGCAGATTATCTCTCAATGCCACCCGTAGCGGTCTTCGAAAAATCGGGTGTTGGTGGAGGAACTTTTATTTTTTGTCCGAAAGAACCCTCCTCTCTCAGACTTAAGGGGTATTTCCTAGAAGTAGTTTCTGGAGATGCACGATGGGTTCAGGCTGACAGCTATCCTCCTCGGCTTAAAGTCTCGCCGTGAAATTTTCAGCCTCGAGATAAATTTATACGGTTACAGGAAGAGCTACCTCTGTGCTCTACATCGTGTTTACAACGGGCCAGTGCAACCTAAAATGTGATTATTGTGGAGGTAGTTTTCCCAGGGAGAAAGTTCCTTGGGAAATAGAGTATGATTTGGCGAACCTAAAGAGGCTAATTGAGAAAGATGACGAGGCAGTGGTTGCGTTTTATGGTGGGGAACCCCTGCTAAATTACAAGAAGGTAATCTGGATATTGGATAATATTAAGGCTAAGCATTTTGTGATACAAACGAATGGATTACTGTATCACATGCTCCCGGACGAGTATTGGCGTAGATTTGATACAGTGTTACTATCCATTGATGGGAGGCGAGAGATTACAAACAAGCATAGGGGTGCTGGTGTCTATGAGAAGGTCTTGGAAGCGGCAAAGCATCTTAGAAAAATAGGATTTCAAGGCGACGTCATAGCAAGGATGACTGTGACACAAGATACAGACATATACGAGGATGTATCGCATCTATTGTCTCTTAATTTATTCAACCATATTCACTGGCAACTAGACGTAGTCTGGAGCGATAGGTGGAGAAACTTCACAGAATGGAGAGATAACAGCTATAAACCCGGTTTAAGGAGACTGATGAGCTTATGGATTACCCGGATAAAGAAGGGAAAGGTTCTGGGAATCGCGCCTTTCAAAGCCATTGCCTCACAAGCCATCTTTGGAAACGTCTATAACGCTCCGCCCTGCGGCTCCGGAGTTAATTCAGTGTCAATACTAACGAATGGAAAAATAACGGCATGTCCAATAGCAGTCTCTGAGAACTGGGCTTTACTGGGCGACATTAAAACAGGCTTTAAACTAATGCAAAGACCGATCTTGGAGCCATGTATAAGTTGCCCCTATTTCAATTACTGTGGGGGAAGGTGTCTTTACGCATATAGAGAAAGATATTGGGGGGACTCAGGATTTAGGGAAGTATGTGAAGCTACAAAGACGCTTATAAAACTCGTTCTTGCCTCGGTTCCAGCAATAATTGAGAGCATTGACAGCGGGGTTATTTCCCCTGAAGATCTCCTCTACCCTCCATTCAATAACACGGTGGAAATAATCCCTTAAGAAATAATTTCGGAAAATACATGAGAAAACTAAAATAGTCCTAGAAATCAGTTTGCAGCGAACATGATCGATCCATCGCTAGCCGTGGAGGTTGTAGCACTAACTGCTGGTGGTGTGGTTTCGCCAGGTCCTCTGTCCTCCTCAGCTATAATAGGAGGTAGTATTCATGGATGGAAGTATGGTTTTAAAGCGGCCTTGGGTCACATGTTCTTTGAACTACCCTTGTTTGTCCTCTTAGGCGTAGGGACCTATAATTTCCTTCTTAACCCAACGACTCGTAGATTATTATCCATTGCGGGAGGATTCATAATTCTGTTTTTTGCCGTAATGTTTCTACGAGACATACTCGCAGGTGAGCACGCGGAGGGAAAAACTGTGAAGACTATGGGAATGGCGGTAAACCCCATTTTGTTAGGGCTCATGCTTACAGCATTTAACCCCTATTTCCTAGTATGGTGGGGAACTGTAGGTGTAAAAATAATAGCGGATATCAACCTTTATTCCCCAGGTCTCTCCGGAATGCTCGAGTATTATGCAGTGCACGTATGGATGGACTATGCATGGCTTTCTTTACTGGCTTATATGGCTAGCAAGGGTCTAAGAGCAAACAAGAAAATCCTAGAACTCATACAGCTTGTCCTCATTACAGCAATGATATATTATGCTCTGAGATTCTTAATTGATGCTTTTACATAATTAAAAAATATATGTTTTGATTTTGATTTCTACTGGGCTTCATGACGCGTAGCTATGATCTTGTCCTAATACATCCTCCAAGTGTTTACGACTTTCGTGATTTAAAACGCGTCCATTATGGTCCTATAAGTGACGTCATTCCATCCAAGCCCATCTTTGATATGTATCCTGCAGGCTTCTTCTATCTAGCCTCCTACCTCGAGAAAAGGGGGGTAAGAGTCGGTCTATACAATGTAGCTGCAAGAATGGTTAACGAGCCTGACCTGGATGTTCCACACCTCCTTAAGACCATCAAATCATCTGTTTATGGTTTTGACATTCACTGGCTTGTCCACTCTCATGGTGCAATCGAATTAGCAAGGCTTGTAAAGGAGCTTCATCAAGCTCCGATCATTATAGGTGGTTTATCAGCAACCTATTACTGGCGCGAAATAATTGAAAAATACCCATTTGTCGACGTCGTTGTTCTAGGCGACACTACTGAGCCCATCGTTTTCGAGCTTGTACAAGCTTTGGAGAAGGGTGAAATGGCCCGTCTTCAAAACATCCCTAATCTTGCTTTCAGGCAAGAGGGCAAGTTGAAATTTACAGGCCTTAAATATGTTCCCGTTGAGCTGGATGACCTGAAACCAGACTACAAGATAATCTCTAAGGTTATGATAAAGAGCGGCTTAAAAAACTCTTTACCTTGGAGCAGTTTCCTAAAGCACCCTGTTACAGCTGTAATCACATACAAGGGATGTTCATTAAACTGCCTAGCTTGCGGTGGAAGCAATTTTACTTACCATGTGATATTCCGTAGAAAGATGCTTGGAGTTAAAAGCCCGAGGACTTTGTTTGAGGAGTACAAAGAGATCACAGAGAGGCTGAGGGCTCCAATATTTTTCGTTAATGATCTCCAACTCCTCGGAAGAAAGTTCATAGAGGAGTTCACGAGTTTGCTTGCACAAGAAAAAACTGATATAGAGCTTTTCTTCGAGTTCTTCACACCTCCTTCTCGTGATATTTTGAATCTTTATAGGAAAACCGGAGACAAAGTGTATCTTCAAATTTCACCTGAGTCTCATGATGAGAGGGTAAGGAAAGCTTATGGGAGACCTTACGGAAACGCTAGCCTCAAGGAGTTTGTACGGAATGCTCGGGAGCTTGGCTTTACAAGGGTAGATTTGTACTTCATGGTGGGGCTACCTATGCAAACACCCTTAAACGTCCAAGCACTAGGCGACTTCTATCTTGAGCTCTTTAAAATAGGAGGAAGATCCGTAGACGCATTTGTAGCGCCTTTGGCGCCTTTCGTAGACCCTGGTAGTATTGCTTTCCATATGCCGCGAAAATTCGGTTACCGTATATTGAAACACACCTTAGAAGAGCACCGTGAGTTGCTTACAGCACCTAACTGGTACTTGATGCTTAATTATGAAACTGAATGGATGACACGTGTACAAATAGCTGAGGCGACTTACAACGCGGTGGAAAGCCTGACACGTGCAAAGTACGAGGCTGGTGTGATTAGTAAGGATTACATGGAGGACGTCCTTGACTCCATTCGTCGTATCCGGAGTGGACAACCGAGGCTTGGATTAGACTCAAAGGAAACGCTTAGGGAAGAAGAGCTCTACCCAGCCAGAAAACTATGGATCACCTATTTAACTCCACGTTCCCTAGCCGAACTTATGTTGTATTCTATATTGTATTCGATATGATTGTCTTCAGCCCGTCTCTTCGTGTATTTCAAAGTATTCTCCAGCAACCTCTTCAGCTATAGCGTCTAGTCCTCCAACCCGTATTATGCTTGTTCCTGTATCGACTTTAAAGTGAGCATAACCGGCCGGCAAGTCTAGGACAGCGTCTACAATACGTCCCTCCACCTTCACTTTAGCACCAGTATCTACCTCATATCCTTCGGCAATCAGTCGGAGTTTCTTGTTTTCGAGAAGTAGCTTCCTAGTTTCATACAAAGCCATGCGATGAAAAGTGAACCTTAAAGGAAAGTTAAATTTATCATCTACAACGACCTTAGAGCTTACCCATCTATTGACGTAGTCGTGAGACAGATAATCAACCAGTGTTCTCTCTTCTAGAAGAAAGCCATGTTTGAGTGGTAGAGTCGGTCTAGCCTTTAGGACGCCACCTAGGGAAGAATCAACAACTACCACTATGTCCCCTGAAATAGCTACACGTAGCTTTTTAAGGAACGGCATATCTTCAACGATAAATTTAGCTCCCCGCTCCCCCAGAGCATAGCTAAGGACATATACGCTTACACCCCGTTTAATTGCCGCGTCGATCTTGTCGCTCAGAAGATGTATGAACTTGATATCCCCCATCACGAGAGCATCAATCTTAGCCTCGTCTAGCATTTGGGATATCCTACTCTTCGCTACTTCGGGTTCCCGAATAATCCAGACTCCGAATTTTTCCTCGAAAGAAGGTTTAGAAATACTCTTCATGTATTCAAGAGCCTTCGTCGTTAAAGCGTTAAACTCCCGCATGAACATACTAGTTAGTAATTGAGGGTCAACAGCCCGATACTTCTTTGGACGGCCCCCCAGCTCCTCTATATAACCTTTAGAGGAGAGGCGTGTAAGAGCGACATGAATCTGAGGACGATGCCTAACAAGATAATCCGAGATCTCGGGAGCGCTAAGGGGTCCTTTCTCCAGGAGAATCAAATATAGTTCGGCCTCCAGGCCTGTAAGACCCAGCATCCTGAGTAGTTGAATGGCGTTCTCACGAGGAGAACCCACGGAGAGGTCCCCTAAAGATCCTTCCCCCATTCTTAGTCAAAAGAGAGTAGTTTAAAGGGTTATTAATATTTATTCACGCTTAACTATTGCGATAGAAGAGAGTATTGTAGATTATGTTTTCTAAGAATAGTTACATAGATTTCAGCTAGTGATACCGCTATATTAGCAACTTCTACGGCACGTCTCCCAAAAATGTACACGTTTGGCTCAATATAGTCCGCTCCATTATCCACAAGTATCTGACAGTCAGGGCATTCATCGAAAAGTACGGGTGCTGCTGCGGCTACAGGGTTAGCCGCAGGATACTCACTACTACTGAACTCCTTAAACTTCAAGTCCATCGTCACGAGCGCTTCTTCTACAAATCGATCATACTTTATATTCATCACTGCCCTATATTTCCCATCGATGGACAAGAGAACACCTCCTAAATGCCGGCTAGCCCCAAACTCTGGCTTCCTGTACAGAATACCACCCCTTTTATCAGGTGAGATTCTACCAGGAATCGCGACGACATCGAACAGACCCTTAGCACCAGGAATAGCCAGCGCAAGATTCGATAAAACCTCTGGGATTAAAAAAGGGAACTCATTTGAGGAAGACAAGATCATGAGAGCTCTTTCAATATCAGCCATAGCTAGACCCTTACTCACATCAAGGTCTGGATAAACCATTTTTGTACAGATATAGCACTCACTTCTTCTCCAACCATACTTTTCATGAGCTTTGCAAGCATCTCCTCCTGCCAGAATCAAAAGCCAATACCTGTTAGCCAACATCCCGGCAGTGTTTATTTCACCCTTAGCGACATAATCAGCGATCTTTCTAGCTATCAACTCTATCTCGGATATCTGCACATTCAATAATTCCATGTCTCTTATGATAGAGTTCCTATTGTTTCTCATCATCTTGCTAACAGCTGCCTGGGTAACCCCGAGCGCTCTTGCAATCTCGGTCTGCGAAAGACCTCTTTTTCTCAGTTCATTTACTAGGATCTTGCGAAAACCCGGGACGAATATATTGAAGGCTATTCCCTCCGGGAACATCGATATACATAGTCTCTCATATAAAACTAGGTTATAAATCTTCGCTTGAAAGAAAATATACGTAAAATATAACACTTGCATATATCCCATCTTCCTCATAACTAGGTTATAGAAAATAACATTAAATTTCACATTTTATGAGAAAACTTTATAACCAGATTATAGATTTTAATCAGCGGTTGAAATGAAAACACGGTTAACAGTAGTTGAACTTGTTTTCACAGCAGCGATATCCACGGTAATAGGGGCTATCTTTCTTGTATGGTCGAACATCGTGTGGGATGCCACAAAGCTAATCCTAGGTTTACTCTTCCTCCCGATTATATATGGAATGTGGTTTATAGGAGCAACCATCCCCGCATACATAATAAGAAAGCCAGGAGTGGCTCTGCTAGGCGAGGTTCTAGCATCCATAATGGAAATGGCATACGGGTCCCAGTTTTCCTCGACAGTTCTCCTCTATGGATTCATGCAAGGTCTACTCTCTGAGCTAACCTTCATGGCTACACGGTACAAAAGGTGGGGGTGGGTCACGATGACATTGGCTGGTGCCATGCCTGCTCTCTGGGCGGCACCTGCTGACACTATCCTATACGGGATAGCTGAGCCCTTAACCCCCGAGCAGAGAGTAGTCTTCTGGTCTCTGTATTTCGTCAGTGGAGGAATATTCGCGGGGATACTCGTTAAAGCGGTAATCGACGCTGTGGCTAGATCAACTCCTATCCTTGACCCCTTTGAGGTGGCTAAATCGGTGAAGTCACTTGGAGACAGTCTCAGTCGATTCCCTCAGCGTCTCATTAGGGTTTAAAGAATTCCCAGTAATAAGGGATGTTTCCTTCACACTGAGGAGTGGGGAAACTCTCTTAGTTTTAGGTCCCACAGGCTCAGGAAAGTCTACCCTTTTACTCGCTTTATCCGGTGTTATTCCCGAACTTATAGTAGGGAAAGTTGAGGGAGACATACGTATAGTCGGGCACGATCCAGCCTCCGAGGGCTTGAGGGGAATAGCTGGGGACGTTGGTATCGTTTTTCAGGATCCAGAGGCGCAGATAATAATGGACTCCGTATTTGAAGAAGTTGCTTTTCCACTCGAAAACTTCCTGTATCCGAAGGAGTCCATATTTGAAAGGGTGGAGAAATGCCTTGAGGACACCTACCTCGCACCATACAAAAACGAGCAGACAGATACCCTTTCAACTGGTTTGAAGCAAAGGCTTGCTCTGGCTAGCGTTCTCTGCTTTAAGCCTAAAGTTCTCTTATTGGATGAGCCTACAGCCCACATAGACCCAAAGTCATCACTTGCAATATATCAGATATTAAGGAGGTATAAGAGTGAGGGTGGTACGATAATTCTAGTCGAGCATCGGCTCGACTACCTGGAGGGACTTATCGATAAAATACTTTTTCTAAATAATGGGAGAGGCATACTAGCAAGCAATTTTAACGAGCTCCTTGAGAAGATACCCTTTGAAAGTCTTACTCAGGCCGGTATCTGGTTGCCTTTTTCTACCCTTAAAAATAGATCGGAATTATCTAAACCAGTAGTAGATTTTTCAAGAGCTAATACCACTCGAGAGGACTCTGTGGTAATGGCTGAAAAACTCAGCGTGATTATTGATCAGAAGGCCGTATTGAAGAATGTATCCTTTAAAGTCAGCAGAGGAGAGCTTTTAATCATTGTGGGCCCCAACGGTAGCGGAAAAACTACTCTTTTGCGGGTAATTGCCGGGCTTATAAAGAGATACTCAGGAAGTGTAATTGTCCTGGGTAGGAGACCAGCACTTTCGCAGGTTGCCTATGTCTCACAGATACCTGAACACCAGTTTACAGAACGCAAGGTGATCGAAGAGGTTGTGTCTGGCCTAATCGCAGGAGGACTCTCAAGGGAAAAGGCCTTAAAGGTCGCTATGAAGACACTCGAGGACAGAGGTTTAAGCCATCTGGCTGAAAGCGGTGTGTACGAGATTAGTCAGGGTGAGAAGAGATTGATCTCTCTTATCGAGATGGAGCTTCTTGACAGGCCAATTCTTCTACTCGATGAACCCACATTTGGCTTGGATCTAAGGCACACCGTTTCTGTCCTAAAGTGGATTGAAAGCATGCTTGATAAGCGAAAAACAGTGATAATGGTTACACACGATACATGGGTTCTTCCCCTCCTCAATGCTAGACTTATAGGCCTTTCAGAAGGCAAGATTATTTTTCAAGGATTTTTTAGCGATCTACTTAAGCAGCAAAGGGTCTGGGAGGGTCTTAACTTCTCCCCGCCACCCGTTTTTCGAGAAGCTTTTAGCTCTGAGCAGATAGAAATCGCTATGCGAGAAATGCGAAACGCGGTGTTCTCAACATATGACAGGTAAGAGTACGGAATTGCTTAGAAAAATCAACCCGGTCGTGAAACTCTTCGCGGTGACGGTAGCAGTTTTTACAGTAGCATTATTTCAGAATATCATTACAACTATCGTAAACCTTGCTGTTTCACTCCTACTGGTTTTTCTCTCAAGACCAAAAATACATAAGTTTATTCTTACGGGGGTAGCTTCTACACTCATCGGCTATACATGGGTAACTTATGTTCTGTTCACTTTAAACATTGGGCTTGAACCCTCTCTGGCGCTGTATAAGACGCTTCTACTGTCAGCTCGAATACTCATAATTATCCTTTACTCCATGTTCTTTGTCGCGACAACAGGACCCCAAGAGCTTGCCTCAGCTCTGACGCTGCAACTAAAAGTGCCCTATATATACTCCTACATGACTTTTGTCACACTTAGAATGTTTCCACTGGTAAGGAGAGATCTAGAGAACATGGTAGCCTTCAGGAAAATGAAAGGCTACTTGAAGCTTTCAAGGCCCTGGCAGCTAATAATCTCTGTGGCAGCCCCTCTTCTCTATTTAGTCGTTAGGAGATCTGTTATGCTTGGCATTGCGATGGAATCCAGGGGCTTTGGCAGGTACCCTTCAAGGACATTTATTGAAGAAACTACAATAACAATTCTAGATGTTTTATTCCTTTTAGCGGTGATTCTACTACTCATTCTCTCCATATCTGCATCTTTTATCTTTAAAGTGCCTCTCGAATTATCGCTCTAGAATAGCCCTCTTCACGTCGTTATAATTTCTCACTCCAAAAATACAATTCCAGGGTCTGGGCTCTACACCCACAACTCTCTTACCACCTCCAACCAGGACTCCCACCCCTCTTTTTTCAACTGAGACTCCACTAAGGCTGAATGTGTCTCCAAGTCCTATCTGGCTCTGGGTAACAGGTAATATGTGAGCGTAGCCAAAAAGGTGTCCGAGAAATGGTACTATGACTACAACATCGCTAACAAAATCTTTTCTAACGACTCTTTCCCATTTATTTACGAAGCCGCCTTTTATCACAATTGTGTCCGGGAAGACGTAATAAGTGAAGCTTCTCCGGTATAGATCTACACCTAGGACTCCAATCAAAGAATAAGCTAAGAATAGGAGGATGAGGGTGTTAAAATCCCCGGGTACTATGCTAAGCCTCCTGGTAGCCTCTACTACAACGAAGCCTCCCAGAGTGAAGACAAGTGGCTTAAGGTCTACCCGTACTATCCAGTTTAACACGCCTAAAGCGGTGGAGATTAGAAAAGCTGAAACATAAATAAGGCTGGAGGGGAAGTGTAGCATTGTAATCCATAGCAATATCGGAGATAGTGTTTGGAGCTGCGTCTTAAACTCTACAGGCAAACCCAGCCATAAAAGATGAGCAAGTACTAAGCTTAGGAGGGGCAGGGAGTAAAGTAAATAAACTCCAAGAAACGAAAAGACCGTCGGCTTGTCCTTCCAAACCGCTTCATCGTGCCTGCTCATACATGCTGCTGTTAATTTCAGGTTGAAAGCAGGTTAAATCATTTGTGAGACCTTCCTAATGACCGAATTATTCTCGAGAGGTCTAACAAGTAAAGCCGAAAGAACTACGGAGACAAGTGTCTGCCCCCCTATATCTCGAATAAGAGATGTCAGGGCCGGGATTAAGCCTTTGACGTATACATTCACAACAAAGTATGTAAAGCTCATAACCAGACCAGCTGTTATCATGAGCATAACCTTTGTCCGAAAACTCTTGCCTTTAGCAAACCCTGCAATGTAACCTTGTAGACCATGAGCCACTAGGGTTACGTACCATCTTGGATACCCGACTATTATGTCAGCAATCACTGGTCCGATTAGACCAACAGCAGCCCCGACTTGACTGCCAAAGAGTAAAGCGGCTAGATAAATGACCGTGTCACCTATATGCGTATAACCCGTGGGACTCGGAACAGAAACAATAGCAGTTATAGCTGCACAGAGTGCAGAAAAAACTGCGACGATAGCCACAAATACGCTCCACTTTCTCTGTTGTGCCACAGAATCATTTTAACGTTTGATACCTTTATCTTTTTCTTTTCATAAGTTCTTTTTCATAAGCCTCTCAACCCTAGAGAGATATCTCGCGGTTTTAACAGCTTGATTACTCACCTCAATAGGCGAACCTTCCTCTATGACTACATGCCTTATCATGACGTCTTTACCAGACACCTTAGCAGCTTCTTCAACAGCATGATGCAACCCTACACAATGGGGAGACCCGTCTACCGTCAGAACAACCACCTCCTCGAGGTTCACACGTGCAAACATGGAGGCCACCTTTAGAGCCACAACGTTAAAGTGCTCTGACTCTAGACACACAGCCAACGGCGTTCTTCCCTGAGAAAAACTCTCGTATATTTCTGGGTATTCGTCCCTTACACACGCTCCGTATATTAGAACGCGGCGAGTCTCACGTATGAGTTTTGAGGCTACATTAGTCTCAGTAAGGCGCTTGTAAGCGTGAAAGTGCTCGCAAGTCAAGCCTCACACCTTAATAGAGACAAGTGTATCCAGTGCAAGGGTACCCGCCATCCTAGTTCTTTCAAGCAATTCCTCCTCGGAAACGATCCTCTTGTCTTCTTCAAGCAAGTGCCCGTTGACTACAAGTACTGCAGCTGCCTTAATGCCTCTCAACATGGCTATAGTGAACAGTGTTGCGCACTCCATCTCAACCGACAATGCTCCAAGGCTTGCCCACCTTTCAGCTATGGCCTTATCCTCTGCATAGAAGGCGTCGCTACTTACAACGGGTCCAGCGTGGACAGGAAAACCTCTTTGTTGGGCTTTGGAAAACAGGAACCATGCAAGCTCGAGATCCGGGGCTGCTGATACACTCAAGTCTCCAAAATACTGCCTAAAAAGACCCCCATGGTAATAATGAGCAGCTGTGGGAACAACGAGATCACCGACAGAGACCCTACTACTAAGGCCTCCAGTGGTACCTAGGCGTACTATGGCTTTAGCCCCACTCTGAATTAATTCTTCAAAAACAATCGCAGCACCCGCTCCTCCCATTCCATGCGTGGCTATCGCAACTTCAACCCCCCTCCATACTCCTGTATATACGAGTAAACCCCTGTTCTCGTTGACCAGGACAGCGTTTGATATCGTGTGGGAAAGAAGCTTTGCACGACCGGGGTCTCCAACCACGAGAACCCTGGGAGGAACCCTATCAACCTTTATATGAAAAGGCATAGAAAAATCTTATAATAATCCATATTTTAGGCTTACCGTCTGCTCAACGCGTAAAGGAAGCTTTGATGCGGCGTCTCCCCGTCATTTACAACGATTAACCGGTACCTCTCCTCTAGGACCTTGCCGAGCCGCTTTAATGAAGAGTAACCCTCATGAATCTCTACAACTATCTTCTCAACGTCAAACTCCTCAAGCGCTCTGGTAGACTCCTCTAAAACATCCCCCTCAGAGCCCTCGACATCTAACTTTAAGAGATCTATTTTCTTAAATCCAGACATCTTTAGGGCATCCATCAAGGTCAGTTTAAAGACTCTTAACCTGCCTACAACCCTTGAAAAATCCTCTACATAGCCTTTAATAAGAGAAGAGTTCACCAAACTTTCTCCCAGGTAAAACCAGCCCCATCCTCGTCTCTTACCAACAGCCACGCAGAGAACTTTTGCTCTTTCATCAACCTTGTTAAGTTTAAGATTCCAGTAAATGTATTTGCAAAGAGCTGGGTTCGCCTCCACAACAGTTACCTTAACTCTTTTTCCAGCTTTCAGGTTCTTCACGCTATATAGGCCCAGGTATCCACCTATGTCCACGACTCGTTCTGAACTCCCTGCACGAAATTCCTCAAATCTCTCGTAGTCCTTGTAGATAAAGATATGTGCATAGTTTAGCGTAGCCTCGTGTATCTCACTGCGAGGGACAGCTAGCCTACATGACGGAAAAAGTAAGAGAGCAGAATCACCAGTCAGCGATGAGGCTAGGCTATAAAGATCAACGAGTCTTCTCAGAGAAAAATCGATGATGTTCATGATTATCTAAAATTCTATAAAGGAATCGAAACAACAGCGTCCAAGACAGCACGTGCAGCCTTGTCCACAGCAGCTTTTAACTCCTCCGCTGTAGCCATCTTCGCGTACACTTCTCCGATAACATCACTGACCACAAATGATACTCCAGCTTTAACTCCACGTATTCTCGAAAGGACGAGAAGCGTTGCCGCCTCCATGTCCACGGCGATCATTCCTCGTTTAATCCACTCGTTGAGAAACTCGACTCCAGCATAGAAGTTGTCGCTGCTGATAACGGGACCTACAAAGTACCTGAGGTTGTGCTCCTTTGCTTTCTCTACAAGAAGCCGGAGCACATCGTAGTCGGGAACTGCTACCATGCAGTCGTTCTTAGAATACGTGCTCAAGGTTCCTCCTGGAGCATAAGAGGCACCGGTAGCTATCACCATGTCTCCTACCCTCATCTCGCGCATCAACCCACCGCACGTGCCAAACCTTACGAGAAGCTTCGCTCCCAGCATTATCAGCTCTTCGAAAACGATCGCAGCGGATGGGGCCCCTATCCCGTGTGTCGCCACGGAAACATCTACACCTTTCCACTTCCCAGTATATACTAGAAAGCCTCTATTCTCGTTTACTAGTCTTGCATTTTCAAGCATCGTTGAAAGTTGTTTGACGCGGGCGGGATCGCCTGACACAATAACGCGGGGCGCGACGTCCCCGGGTTTAGCTAGTATGTGGAGGGGTTTGGCCATAACTTAAAAAACTTAATCGACTATATTTCTTTTACCTTCAGCAAATTCTCGAGCTCTGGATTCTCGTTCAAAGCTTTTCTAAGGAGGGACATCGCGGCTGCCTCGCCTCCATGAATTACTCTTTCCTCGTCAAGACCCACGTGTCTCCCGCCTCTAACGACAATTCTTCCCTTAACGATAACCGTGTCAACGTCACCAGTAGTGGCCGAGTATACGACTAGAGAGTACGGGTTAAAGGCGGGTCTCAAATGTGGCTTCTTGATGTCAAGCAAGACTAGATCAGCCTCAAACCCCCTCTTAATTATGCCTGTTCGAAGCCCTAGAAGCCGTGCAGTGGATCGCGTAGACATTTCCAAGACATCGTAAGCGTTCCATAAACCGACCCTCTCGGCCAACAGTCTCTGACCGAAGATGAGTAGCCGCATCTCTTCGAAGAAGTCAGTGTTATCGTTATAGCAGGGGGCGTCAGTGCCTATAGCTATGTTTCCCCCAAGCTGCCAATAATCATAAGCATGGAACCTCGTCCCCGAGAGAAGATAGGTTGTAGGGCACTGTGCTATTATGCTTCCGGAGTGTGCAAGGAGGGCTTTCTCCTCGTTAAGAACATAGTTTGCATGAGCCACTATAGTCCTGCCACCAAGAAGACCCAAGTGCAAGGCATATTTAACGGGAGTAAAGCCAGTCCTCTCATGCACTACCTTAAATTCCCTCTGGGTTTGTGCCAAGTGTAAGTGTAGAAATAGCTTATCGTTTTTCGCCTTTTCGGCCAGGAAGACCAGATTCTCTCTATGCACGGTATCAGTTGCATGGGGCGCGAGGACAGGCGTTATAAGCTCGTGGTTCTTCCACTTATCCACAAAGTCAAGGGCCTTACGCAACTCCTCACTTCCCACGAAAGGACCATCTATGTCCATGTATGTATGGCCCAGAAAACCTCTGATACCTACTTCTTCAACAGCCTTAGCGATCTCATCCATGAAGAAATAGTGATCGGCAATAACGGTAACACCGCTTTTAACCGCCTCTAACGCGCCTAAAAGTGCCAGCCTGTATGCGACATCCGGGGTAAGACTCTTCTCCAAAGGCCAAAAAACCTTGTAGATGACCTCGCCAGCATCAGCCGCGAGCCCCCTGAAACCAGTCATAGCGATATGAGTATGGGCGTTAATGAGCCCCGGCATCACAATTTTTTCACGCCCATCAATCACATCGTCAGGCTGTCCGTATGCTGATACTATAGTAGCGTAGTCTCCGATGGCTTCTATAACTCCATCCTTGATTAAAATGGATTGTCTTCTAAGCAAGCCATTTACTCCATCCATAGTCAAGATGAACTCAGCGTTTCGGATTATAATCGATCCAGTCACATACACTATGGGACCCTGCGTGAAATAAAACTTAGCCCTTGAGATGAAGTCGAGAGTTTACGGCCATATTACGATTATATTATAATCGATGTTTATGAAAATATTCGGTTTAAAAAACATAATCTTTAAAATAAATTCCCATATTTTTAACGTAAATGTTAGTTTAAAATAGAATTCTACCACATAATCAATCGAAAAAATGCAAGTTACCCCGAAAAAATCAGAAAACATATTGAGATTTAGCAATGAAGAAAACGAAAGATGCATAATGTATAGTATATCATGTATTATAAATTCCGTGATATGAAATTCGTATTACGTATTTCATATTACGGAAATCACTGTATAAAATAGATAAATTTCCCAGTAAAATCTCTTTTTATCTCCCGAGCACCTATAACGAAAAGGATAATTTTAGCCGACCATACTCAACTACTCATGATAACAATCTACGCACACCCAAGATGCTCAGACTCCTTCCATGTATATCAACTATTGGAGCAAAATTCACTCCTTGAAACGGTAAAATTTGTCAACACTGAAACTAACCCTTTATCCGCACTTGAAGCGGGAGTCTTCGCCGTACCAGCATTCGCTAAGGCTGGTAAAGTAGTACTCCAGGGGTATTTCGTGGACGAGGAGATCCTAGAGTTAGTAAAGGCAGGATCTATACTCATAGAAGATGAAAAAAGCGCGCTTGATAGGCTCATTAAAAGCATTCTTTCCTCATATCTAACCTCTTCCATTGTTTACTTGAAAGGCTCCTTTGATGTGCTTCTCCATTCGGAGCAATTTCTGCTTTCGGCTAGTGGCGCTTTCTTTCTTCCGGAACAAAGAAACTTCCTAAGCATGGCTTACAAGTACCTCAGTGGTTTGAAGATCACGGAAGAAAACGAAAGAAGCTTTCATAGGATAATAGCTGGAAATTATATCAGGGACCTCTACTGGATCAGAGGAGGCAACATCTCGAGAACTACTTTGGAAAGCTTGGGTGAGAACCACTTCCGCGAGTGGATTCTTCAACGCTCAAGTATAGGTAGGGTCTTCGTTCCCCAGTCATACCCACTTACCGCTGAAGTTCTTGATAGGATTCATAGGGCGTGGATCTATACCCTGGAAAGATCCGAGATTATAATCCAGAGGGTTAGGGAGGAGCAGGAAAAAATACCCAAGGATTGGCTTTAACCTCACTGCTTTCTCAGAAAGCTCTAATGTTATGGGTGATTCGGTGAATGGCTTTATTTTTTAAAGGTTTCTTTAAACCGTACCGTGTTGCGTGTTTTATCAAGGTTTTTGGCGGAGGTTTTCCTCGTTTTGGGGGTTTTTTGGATTTTTGATGTTCTCGGGGTCTTGCAGTTTTGCGTCCACAAAACAGCGTATTACGCTTGTATTTCAAGGGAGAAGCTGTTTTGCATTTCAAGGAAGCTACTCTAAAACTAGGGCTAGGCTGCGGCCCTCTTCGAGTATCTTTATGAGGACGCTCCGGAGGAGCTTGCAGGCCTGGAGGAGTTCCGGGTACCTTAAGCTATAGTATACTCTGTTTCCCCTCCTCTCCGACGCGATGATTCCGAGCTGTTGGAGGTATCCAAGGTGCCTGGAGACAACGGGTTGCGGCTGCCCGGTAAGCTCCACAAGCTCTGATACGCTTTTTTCTCCATCCTCGAGCAGTTTGACTAGCTGGAGTCTAAGGGGGTGGCTCATAAACTTGCAAAGCCTGGCTTGCATCTCGTAGAGCTTCTCTTCAGGAATATTAGCTGGTTCACCCATAATACATCATGTATAAAGGATGATAGACATATTAAAATATATCTTGTTTATGCTATAATTCAGCGCAGTGACACGGTTATTCTAAGTCTTGGACCTTGGCACAGTGGGTTCAGGGATGACGGGTAGCGTCTTCTCCTCGTCGTTCCGGAAGTTTACCTCCAGTCTAATAGTTGTGGGAGAAGTCTTGGCGAGACGTGGAGGAGTTATCACTTTGAATTGGAGTGTTGATTTTTCACCGGGTTCTAAGCTGAAACTCTGTTTTTGAATTCTTGGACTACTAGAGCCGATGTATAGTATTTTATCTTTGAACTCGACTTTAAGTATCGAGTGTTCAAGACCCCATTCTATCTTCTCGATGTTCAAATCCACCTGAACCCTTCTTCTCGCGTGGTTTTCAATTTTTATGCTGGCTTCGCTCGAAAGGGGTATTAGTATCGTTTCACCCTTGAGGTTAACTGTCACGTTAACTTGAGGTGAGGTCACTATAATCACCTGTGCATGAGAAACCTGATCGGCTTTTAAATAGTATTTAGTTCAATCCTTTTCCTAGGTTTTCATCACGTCTTCAGGCGCGGCCAGCCTCTTCACGGTTCAATTATAGCTACGCAATCACGTTAAAAAGTCCACGCTAAACTCATTATAAAAAAATCAGATAAAAACGAATATTTTTAAAAAAATAAAATTTAGGTCGAGAAGGAAACTTTGACTCCGAAGAAGTCCTTAACGTGCGGCTTGAAGAAGTAGTACAGGATTACCGCATCTATCACCAAGGATACAAGCGAGGTGATCTCACCCATGGCAATGTTTACGAGTGAAGACAACAATGAAAGTATACCCAGTATTACGCTGAGCCACCATGCCCAGCTCTTACCTTTCCATAAGCCCCAGCTTACAAGGAATGCTATGCCTCCAGATACCAAGAAGAAGAATCCGAGAGCTCCAGCCACGGCTATCACAAATGCTCGTGCGCCCATGGCTGTAAGCTCATGAGTGATTAATGGTCCGAGAACGATGAAGGAAATTCCCGCTAGAATGAATAGTGCTGCAGAAATAAACCCAAGGATAGAGAGAATAGTGATACCTAAGGGTCGCTGTTTAGGAGGAGGTGGCGGTGGTGGAGGTGGAGGAAGTTGAGGTGGTTGTTCGGACATGATTATCAACAATTGAAAATGAAGAGATGCTTAATAAAGATTTGCTAACTGGACGGTTTTAAAGCCATCCTCTTAGCTTCATCGCGTTATACACTCTCCTTAAAGCTAAGACGAAAGCCGCGTCGCGCATCGTCACTAGCCTATCTGATCTTTCATCCTTCAGCTTTTCCCAGAGGTCCGCGGTTCGCTTAAAGTTCTTTTCCATTATAGAGGCGAGTCTCTGTCTAGTCTCCTCCTCGTCCCAGAACCACCATTGGAGGTTTTCCACCCATTCAAGATAAGACGCTATAACGCCTCCGGCGTTAGCCAGGATGTCGGGTACTGCGGCTATGAAGTCTTTTCTAGAGTAGAGTATCTTTTCGGCCTCCGGCGTTGTAGGGCCATTTGCAGCCTCGATTATAAGTCTCGCCTTTACCTTGTTTGCATTGCGCTCTGTGATCGCGTTCTCTATTGCAGCTGGGATCAGGATGTCAGCCTCCGCATATAGGGAGGCCTCAGGATCGTTGAGCTTGTTGCCCCTTGGATAGTTAATTATCCCTCCAGTCTCCTTAACAACCCTCATCCCAAGCTCTGGATCTATACCGTTGGGATCATAAACTGTTCCCGTTATATCGCTTACAGAAATGACCTTGGCTCCTAGGCGGGTCGCCCATAGGGCGGCGTACTGTCCAACATTACCGAATCCATGTAGCGCTACAGTTTTACCCTCGAAACCGTCCAGCCACCTCTCGGCTGCAGCCTTAGCAGCGATGACTGTTCCAAAGCCTGTCGAATAAATTCTAGCTGGGTTCCCCCAGAGCTCCGGCGGCTTAGCGGTGAAAACAGCTGGAACATTGTAGCCTTTCAGCTTGCTGTACTCGTCAACCATCCACGCCATTATTTGCGGATTAGTGTTTACATCAGGAGCTGGGATGTCCTGCTCCGGTCCGATAATCGATGCTATAGCCCTAACATAACCACGGCTTAACTGCTCAAGTTCTCGCAAGCTCAGCATTTTAGGATCGCATTTCACCGCACCCTTGCCACCGCCATAGGGTATGCCGGCGAGAGAGTTTTTAAGAGTCATACCCATTGCTAAAGCTATGCCTTCTTCCAAAGTTACTTCAGGGTGAAATCTTATACCTCCCTTGTAGGGTCCGAGAGCATCATTATGTTGAACCCTATATCCCTCAAATACGACAAGTTTACCATTATCCATTTTGACAGGTATTTTAACCATAAGGATCCTGTCAGGCTTGCTCAGATAATCGTAAGTCTCCTGTGGGAGGCCTGCAAGCTCGATGGACTCTTTAAGGACCTTCAACATCCATTCTAAGTATGAAGACATTCAAGCTCGGTTTTTACATTCTTAAAGATTTATATAAATTTTTCTAAAAAATTACTTAATATGTTGCCTATAAAAAATAATCTTCTTGGATTGAAAATAAAAGAGCTTAAGCAACACGTTATTCCACCCCTTTCCTAGATAAAAATTTAAAAATACGTTCCTTAAGACTACACAATATGGAGGTATTGGAAATCATAATTCTCATCGGAGTTACAGTTTCCATCGCCATTGCCCTAGCACTTTTTGTCTCTAATATCACTTCCCCTTACATGCAAACCGAGTTAATTGATATCAGTTATGTCATTCTAGGCAACCAAACCATCAGCATTCAGGTGAAGAATAAAGGGCCTAAACCCGTTAGTATAGTTGCGGTTAAAGCAGACGGCAAGTATTATCCTCAGAACATAGTTGTAACTCCTGGAGAAGCGGCTACCCTAAGAGTCCAAGTAGAACCTATAGGAGTTTTGCACGAGATTAGAATTGTTCTGGCTTCGGGTACCGAGTACCCTCTTCTTGTAAAGTTATAACTTCCCCTATACACGAAACTTATTTAATCTCGCAGATATTATCGGTTTCCGTGGAATACACATTCCTAGGTAACACAGGGGAAAAGATTTCTAGGATAAGTCTTGGGGCATGGCAGTTTAGTGAGAGCTGGGGAGTAACTGAGTACGAGATAGCTAAAAAGGTCATTATCGAGGCTGCCAACCAGGGGATTAACCTTATTGACACGGCTGAAGTCTATGGGAGAGGGATGAGCGAACAGTTTATTGGGAAAGCGCTCCGAGAGCTCAACCTTAGGGAACACTTTCTAATTGCCACAAAGATTCCGGGGGATTTCTTGGCCGAGCACGACGTCTACAAGGCCGTCGAGAAAAGCATCAGTAGACTCCAGGTGAAAACGATTGATCTAATGCAGGTTCACTGGCCCCCCTGCTGGCACAACTTCCCCACCTGCGAGTATATGCGTGCCCTGGAAAAATTAGTCCACCTGGGAAGGATTAGGTACCTCGGGCTCAGTAATTTCCCCCCGATTCTCGTTGAAGAGGCGAGATCCTGCTTATCTACCGAGGACGTGGTCTCCCTGCAGATTAGATATAACGTTGTAGAGCGAGACGCTGAGAAGGAACTTATACCATATGCTGAACGCGAGGGGCTCACGGTTCTAGCATGGAGTCCACTGGCAAAAGGGGCTGTCACAGGAAAATATACTCCTGAAAATCTACCTAAATTCGAGGACGTTAGAGGGGGTGAGGCCGTCTTCCATCCTGAGAACTTCAAGAATGTCTACAAGGTCGTAGAGGTCCTGATGGATGTTGCGAAAAAGTATGGTAGGGAGCCTTCACAGGTCGCACTCAACTGGCTTATAATGTCCAGTCCAAACGTTGTTCCAATACCAGGGGCCAAGAACGAAGAGCAAGTTAAAAGTAATGCGGGAGGCGCGGGTTGGAGGATGAGTATCGAGGACTGGCTTAGGATTAAGGAAGCTAGCGACAACTTGAAAATAACGCGGGTCCTCTGGTAAAAAACACTAAGTATATTTACTTTGCTTATTATTTTAATCTTGTATGAGTGAAACAATTGAAGTCGAGGTTATAAGACCAGTAAACCCCACCGGTGTAAGCTTCATTAAGTATCTATGGGGTGCCATCGGGGCTAAGAACCGAAACGTGATCCAAGAATACCGCAGAGAGCTTACCAGGCTTGTTCAGAAACTGGGCTTCGTCCTTGAGGAAAAAATAGGAACGAACAAGCTTATAACAGGTAAAATAGTTCTTGAGCTACAAAACGGGAAGCCCGTGAAAATAATAGCTAAAGACCTAAGAATTTGGCAAGAGACCGGTAGTTATCCTGAGGCTATTACAGCGGAGTTCAAGGAATAATTCAAATAAAATTTAAAGAAACTCCGTATTATTTTCTCATATATTCATAATAGAACATTTAATATAGAGACGAATCAACATATCGTATGACGGAACTAAAGAGAGAGCTTGGACTAGGCTATGCAACCCTATTCGGGGTAGGGCTCATCCTCGGCGCCGGCATCTATGTATTGGTAGGGCGTGCAGCGGGTCTTGTGGGAGATGCTGTATGGATTAGCGTGGCCTTCTCAGGATTAATTGCCCTCTCCACCGCTTTTTCTTACGCAGAACTCGCATCGATGTTTCCGACAGCTGCTAGCACCCATACATACATCGAGAAAGCTTTTCCTGATCTAAGAATTCTAGCCTTCATATCTGCATGGCTTATATTCTTCGGAGGCGTAGCAGGAGCTGCTACTGCTGGTCTAGGGTTTGCAGGATATTTCCTGAGCGTAACAGGGATGTCCTCTACGAACATGGTTCCTGTCACGATAATTCTTCTAGTGTTCCTTACCTTTCTCAATTGGTGGGGTATCAAGGAGAGTGCCGCTTTGTCAGCAGTGTTCACCCTTATAGAAGCATCCGGGCTGCTACTCGTGGCGGCTTTGGGCTTCCTATTCCCGGTTCGTTCTCCCAACTATTTCTCTTTTAATCCCAGTGTTAATCCGATCCTGGCTGTAATGGTGGGAGCCTCTATATTCTACTTCGCGTATACAGGTTTTGAATACCAGCCAACTCTCAGCGAGGAGACAAAAAATCCAGAAAAAATAGTGCCAAAAGCCATTGTTCTCGCAATAACCGTTACGACGGTGGTTTACCTCCTGGTTACCCTAGCTGTTGTGCGTCTAATGGCCTGGGACGAACTGGCGCGCAGCAAGGCACCGCTAGCTGAGGCCGCCGCACGCGTGTGGCCTCCAGTGTACTCTCTGCTGTCAGCTATAGCCCTCTTCGCGACAACAAACACTGTATTAGGTTTTCTTGTATCAGCCTCCAGGCTTGTGTATGGACTATCCAAGGAAGGCGTGATAGCCTCCTCTTTTGGTAATGTAGACAAGTGGCGTCGAACGCCAGGTATTGCCGTCATATTTACCGGTGCCCTCTCTATTTTCCTCGTGCTCTTTACAGACTATCTTCCACAGGTTACGGGGTGGAGGTTATCCTTCGGGGGCTTCCAGTATGAATTAATAGACCTGGTCGGTAAAACAGCCAGTCTCTCAGTCCTGATCGCATTCATCCTAGTGAACATGTCTGTGATTGCTCTAAGATTGCGGAATCCCGATAAGAGAAGATACTTTAAAATTCCATTAAGCATCCGTGGTCTACCGGTGTTACCCCTGCTTGCAGATATCTTGATAGTATTTTTCATAGCTGTAAGCTTTAACGACTGGATAGTATGGCTGAGTACGATCTTAATATCAGTTTTAGGGCTTCTCTTTTACAGAAAACAAACCTAAAGGTGACTTGCGGAACTTATAAATCCCGCATTAACAGTAAAATATCAGATGATGAGGGTTTCTGGTTCAGACTTGTGAAGAAAGCTTGATTAGCTGAAGTAGATCCATCATGGTTAAGCTTTAATGTTAAGGAGCTATTTTTGCTGTTAGGCATTATATGGAGGAAGTAATTGAGAGAGTTAAACTAGAGGTTCAAAGTTTCCTTACTGGAAATCCTAGATATCAGGGAGCACTGATAGTTTTTGGCGGAAACGTTTTAGAGATTGGTGAAGTAAAGAAGGAGGCGGGAGAGGTCGTAATCAACGCGGTGAATTTTATAGCCGCGACTTTCAAGCAGCTCCTGGCGGGATCTCCGAGGTACTTTGTAGCTGAGGGTAAAGACTATGGAATATCATATGGCAAATTTGGTTTCGACCGGATAATAATTCTCTTTTACAAGAACATTCCACTTGGGACAGCAATGTATGATGTGAAAAATCTAGCCCAAAAGCTGTGGTCGTTAACAGGGTAGAGGTGAGGGAATTGAAAGTGATAGGCGTAGCGTGTCTAGGCACAGAGCCTTCCCGAGAACTTATTTCGAAGGCTCGCGAGTTTGTTAGAGAGTTGGCACGCCTTTGCGGTAGCGGTGTCTATCTGGCTCTAGGGGGCTATTGGGGATTAATGAAGGTGGTAGTGGAAGAGGCTCTCGCTAATGATGTGCAAGTTGTTCTATTTCCACCGATAGAACGTGAGTACGAACAGTTCCCTGGAAAAGTCTTAGTCATCAGAACTGGTATGGGATATAGACTCAGAAGCGTAGTTTTTGTTAGAAGCGTCGACGTACTCACGATTCTAGGAGGCGAAGCTGGAACTTTTCAGGAGGCTGTAACTGCATACCTTGAAGGTAAGCCTGTTCTAGTTCTCGGTAATACAGGACTTATGACGGATAAGCTTGCCGGTTTCACGCCCTACCTTGATACGAGAGAGTTGGCCGAAGTGAAAATAATCTCTGAGCCTAGTGTTTTGGCACGTGAGGCTTGCCGTCTAGTTTCTAATTGAATGCCCTGTCACCAGCATCTCCGAGTCCAGGGACGATAAAGGCTTTCGAGTTGAGTTGAGGATCTACGGCAAAAGTGTATATAATGGATGAGGGATCCGTTTGAAGTATTCTTTGAATGCCTATATTTGTGGAAATCAGGGAGGAGACTATGAAGCGAGAGGGATTCACCTTTTGTCTCACCCGCTTAATAACTTTCGCAAGGGTTGATCCCGTCGCCAGCATCGGGTCAACTATTACAATTACCGCATTCTTTGAAGGTATGGACTCGTAGCTTATATCCACATCCATCCGATAATCGGGGGGAGCGCTTTCCGCCTCTTTTCTTTTAGCAGATAAGAATCCTACATCTGCCTCTTCGAACACCTCAAGCATGCCCCAAACCATTGGAAGAGCTGCTCTAAGCACCCCGATTACACTTATTTCTTCAAACCTGAAGGCCTTCGTTTCGACGTTGAGGGGTGTAGATATTGTGTACTCTTTCAGGGGGATTTCTCGGGAAATTTCGACAGCGGAGATGAATCCTGCTTTGAATAATAGTCTCCGGAATTCCTGTTTAGAGGTATTTTTGTCCCTAAGCCTTGAGAGAATAACTTTAGCTGCCGGAGTATCTATGACCTTGATGTTGCTCGTTGAAACCACTTCATGTGGCTAAACAATAATTGAAAAACTTTTCGCTTCAGAATGAGGGATCAGGGTATTATTCCTAGGGCGAGACCCCAACTTATTTATTTATAGCGGGGTTCTTAGTTTTGTGAAGATTGCGCCTGAGTGCATCCAATGTATCTTTGATGTTAGGGCAAAGGAAATTACAAGCGCAAGTCTCTCCGATCATGAGAAAATACTCAAGCTAAAATCATTTCTGGAGTACTATTCTCAGATAGTCACTCCAGACACATCCACCACGCTCTTGAGCTGGCAAGCTTTCAGGAAAGTCAAAGAGCTTATGGGCTCCGAGGATCCCTATACTTCCTTCAAAACAAGGTCGCATCAGGTAGCAGTAGAGCTGTTAAGCGTCATAGAAAGGGAAATTAAGGAGAAAATCGGCTTCGAGCGCTTTCACTACGCTGTTAAAGCCAGTATCGCGGCAAACCTAGTGGATCCCGGGACACCCTCTGGTATTCAGCCTGAAGCTCTAGGAGAAAAGATAAGAGGGTTGAGGCTAGCAATTGATGAGTCCGAGAAACTCTACATGAGATTGCTGCAGAGCAGCAAAGTAACATTCCTCTTAGATAACTGTGGTGAGGCGCTTTTAGACACACTACTTATTAGAGAAATTAAACGTATGGGCGTTGAACTCAAGATTGTGGTCAAGGGAAAGCCTTACCAGAACGATATCACGTATAAGGAGGCCTTAGAATACGGCTTCAATAGTCTCGGCGAAGTAGTCAGCACAGGAAGTGATTTTCCCGGCGTTATACCCGGCTACGTGTCAGAAGAAGCTGTCAAAGCACTAGAGTGGGCCGATGTCATAATATCTAAAGGAATGGCCAACTATGAGGCTTTCCTTTTAAAACCTCCTAGCAAACCAGTTTTTATAATGCTTGTAGCAAAATGTGAAGTCATAGCGCGCGCTGTAGGGGTACAAAAAGGAGAGGCCGTAGCTTTCTTTCTGCAAGGTTCCCCGGATCTCAAAAAACTCTTTTAACGTTCCTTTATCGTTAAGTATTTCAATACGACTTGTGTATTCTACTCTTGCTATAAAGCGTCGGGATATAATGGAAGAAAATATTTTGATTGCAAAGGCGAGAGAAATATATAAAGACATACCAATAGATCCTTCTTCTCTTGAAACATATGTAAAGCTTATGGCGCTTCAGGAAACTCTTCAACGTAGATTTTATGGAAAATACACCGAGCTTGACACCGAGAAGATTAAGGAAGTTCTCAGCCAAAATAAGCCTGCATTCCTAGCAGTGGATCTAGGTCTGGACGAGACTGAACTAGGGGAAACCTTGAAGAGTATATCCTCCCTGCTTAAGTCAGAGTTGCCAGATGCATCCAAATCCTTAGAAATAATCGAAAAAGCCTGGGAAGATAAACAACTAAGCATGGTTGAGATCGGAGAGAGCCTGTTGCACGGAAACACAGGTGTCCTTCATGCTAAAGCTGATGAACTAGGTGTCGACCATGAGATATTGGAGGCGGTCTCAGCATGGGTTCTGCAGGTTCTGTTCCAGGCGTTGTCAAAGGAGTTGTCACAACAAGTGGACTTCTCATCATGGTCCATTGGAAAGTGTCCTGTTTGTGGCGGTTATACGAGGCTCGAATACCTGGATGAAAAAGGTAATGCTCACTTAAAATGCCAGTTTTGCGGAACAGAATGGGGGTATCCTGCCGGAAAGTGCCCCTACTGCGGGAACGATGACAAGGAAAAAATTACTGTTGTGGGTATGGACAAGGAAAAAAGGTTTACTCTCAATATTTGCAATAATTGCGGAATGTACTGGAAGGTCGTAGATGAACAAGTCGTGGGACAGGAGATTCCAAGGAGGCTATATGATCTCTGGACTTTTAGGCTTGACATAGTAGCTAGCGGGGCAAAAGGTTGAAGTAAAAAGACAACGACTAGCCGGAGACAGTTATATTTCCGAATAAAATGTCAGGGGTGTAAATTCCAGTATAGGTGTTATTTACATGGCGAGCCGGTCTCAAAGTGTTAGCTATAGAGTATATGTTTCCTGACACCGTGATGGGTTTTATAGGAACAAGGTCTCCGTTTTTAACCAAATAGGGGTTTGACGCGACAACGCTGAAATTCCCCGTGATATAATTAACTGTGTGTACGCTTAAGAGAGAGCCCTCCACAACAACTTTTGAGTCTGAGAGTAAACTTTCCTCGGTATCCTTACCACCCTTAACAACAAGATTAGAGCTCGAGATACCTATTCCTCCTCTTCCTCTACTAGCATTGCCTGTTGAGGATATCTTCATCCGTCTAGCCGTATATGTATTGTGAAGGAAAGATCTTATCACACCATTCTCGACGAGTGTTGTTCTTTGTCTGGGAACGCCTTCGGCATCGAATAAAGTAGTTGACAACCCTCCGGGAAGGGTTCCGTCATCAATGATCGTTATTTCTCCTAGAACTTTTTGTCCTAACTTATCCTTAAGTGGACTGAAGCCTTCCAGTACATTCATGGCATTAAACGCAGGTAATACCAAGTATGAGAGTAGGCTGGATAAAGGCTCTGCTCTGAAAAGCACGTTGCCGGTTATGGTTTGTCCCAGCTTCTCCGCTTTAAGCGTGTCAAGAGCCAAGGTCTTTGCCTTTTCGATGATGGGCTCAGTGTCGTATATAAAGCTCCTAGCACTGATCCAGCCATAACCAGTGCCTTCATTTGTACCGTCAGAAGACTTAAGGGCGACATAGAGACCCATTTCAGTTCCATGGTCTTCAGCCTTGACCCCTCTAGAGTTGTAAGTATAAGTCCTCCATGCCTCGGTAGACCCCCCTACAGAACTTACCTTGAGCCGAGGATCTAAATGCGCGGCTTCATCAATTAAATCTCTCACCGTCTCGGCTAGCTGTTCAATCTCTAGGTTTGATACCCCCTCGTCGAAGCCTACCCAGCTGTGCTTAGGTTTCTCGGGATCGGGTAATCCCTCCCAGTGTGGATCCTCCTCGGCTTTTTCTGCCATCTCTACTGCTTTAGAGACAATTTTCTCTAGATCCTCCCATTCTGAGGATGTAGCTGTAGCTATGGCAACCCTCTTCCCAACAGCAACTCTAACCCACACCTCGGAAACTGTCTTGGATAGAACCTTAGGGAATAATCCCTCAGATTTAACCGTCTTAGAAGATAAGACGGCCATGCTTATTTCTGCCTCGCTTGCCCCTAGCTCAATCGCTCGTTTGATTCCGCGATCCAATAAATACTCGTAGTCAGACACAATTACTCACCCCCAACCAATAGTCTGGTTGCTCTGAGAGTGGGTCCTCCATCCCCCACGTGAACCATCTGTCCAAATTTCCCGCATCCCCCGAAAGGACTCGTGGATATTTCAACGTTATCTGCTACAGCGTCAATATATTTGAGCATTTCAAGAATGTTTCCCGCTAGAACCACGTCCCGAACAGGCTCTTTTATTTCACCGTTCTCAATGATAAAGCCTATACGTGCATTAAATGTAAAGGTTCCATCTTCCTCTACCTGTCCGCCAGCGGGCTTGTCAAGGATAAGACCATGACGCGTCTCTCTTATGATTTCATCCTCTTTCCAGTCACCTCCCTCAAAAAACGTGTTTCTCATCCTGACTATGACGTCATGTGAAAAGCTCTGGGCTCTACCGTTACCTGTAGGCCTCATGTTCAACAGTGCAGCACTCTCCCTACTGTGAAGATACCCTACAAGGATACCTTCCCTTACAAGAAACGTCTTTTCAGTCGGTATTCCTTCATCATCGACCATGAGAGCAAAGCCGCCCCGAGGATCCATGCCAGAGTCAATAATTGTAACATACTCGCTTGCTATTTTCTCACCGAGTCTTCCGGTGAGCGGGCTAGTCTTTGCAAAAATACCGTCACCTTCTGTAAGATGACCGAAGCTCTCGTGAGCAAACACACCAGTTAGCTCGGGTCTGGTTATAACTACTTGTTCTCCAGCAGGCGCCCTACGTGCTTTAACAGCAAAACGAGCCATTTCAAGAGCCCTGTTTGCAGCTTTTTCGGGAGATTTCTCTCCCTCAAAATACTCGAGGCCCGCTGAAGCCCCAAATGTCTCGAAACCATCTCCCGTTTTCCCATTTTCCTTCAGTACAACGCTAGCCGAAATTCCCGTTACAAGTCTCTCAGATGAAACACTTATTCCGTCCGTAGAGTAAACCTCTACCACTCCATAATAGGCTCCATAGCGCGAGGTAGCGGTAGAGGCTCCACCCTCCTTTGCTACAGCATAGGCCCTTTTAACCAAATCAATTTTCTCATCTATGTCAACGTTGGAAGGATGTTTTCTAATACCCTTAAAAGCATACTCTTTACCCACTGGTGGGGGTTCAGCCAGACTCTTATTCCCTCTTCCTGCAGCTCTAGCAGCTTTAATTGCTTGATAAAGTGCTTGCTCCAAGCTGTCCTTTTTGAGGTCCGTGATTGAAGAGAAACCGAAGTTTCCATTTATTAGAACCCTTATCGCAGCCCCTCTCGAGCTAGAAGCTGAAAGGGAGACTATTCGACCGTTAACATATTGGATAAACTCCCTATTAGTATACTCGAACCTTACTTCGGCGAAAGGAACCCCTTCAGAGGAAGCTTTTTTCAGGATATCATCTGCAATGTCCTCGAACACGCTTAGACTAGTGCGAAAATGAGATAAATACTTTTCATCAGACCAGTCTTGCGCCTACGTTTAGAACTCTAAGGCCTCACGTTTATTAGCCGTCACGTCCCCTTAGAGAAGATATGAAAAGACCTTCACAGCAAGAACTAGCATTGGTAGTTGACCTAATTGAAGACGAATGCTGTTATGATTTGCCCGAGGGTAGACGCAGAATCTCTTTCCCGATTCAAGACTTCTCGTTCACCTCACCTGCAAACACTCACATCGATGTCATCGAGGCTTATAGAATAGGGTTGATAACGGGTATGACGCACTAATACATCGTAGAGCTGGGATTGGGAGAAGCGGGACTCTTGCCGCGATGGATCTCATATCTCTGGATTGATTTACTCGCGAAGGGGCTCTCAGCTGGGTGAGGATCCTTGAAGGCGGACCCCAGTCCCCAGCACAGTTCATCTCCCTTATGTGGTTCGGGAGAAATCTTGAGTTATTTGAATACGAGAAGTATCTCTATAACTCTAGTATTCTTTGTAAAAGTCCACCTGTTAGAGTGGATTTAGTTTTTTCAAAGATAAAGATAACGCTAGACATTTTGCTCAGGCTAGGTGTCCTGGCATTAGCCATGGACTCTGAGAAAATTTTCTCATGCTTTTCCAGAAATGTGGGAGAATTGCTCGAAAATGCGGTGGAGTTATTGCCCGAGATATTTAGAATTACTTGAGGCTGGGGTGTCGTTTTAGCAAACGAGGGGAAGCTACAGAGAAATAGGGCGTGAGAATGGAAAGCCTCGCCTAATCTTAAATGGCTTTGCTTGGGATGACTCGAAGATGGTCTCGCTTAAAAATGACCTGGATGTTCTAGTAAAATTTGGAGTCGAAGCGGAGTTGGAGGAGGTCTCAGCATGGTATGGCTTGACTAGATTAAAGCCAGATGCAAAATTTTAAACGGGGGAAGAGCTGATAATATTCTGTAATGAGCGAATTGTCGAAACCGTTCGTAAAGGAAGCTTTGTTTTGGGAAAAACTGCCTGATAAACCCGGATACGTGAGGTGCAATCTTTGTAGTCGTCGGTGTATAATAGCTCCTAATCGGTTTGGGGTCTGTGGCGTTAGGAGGAATGTTGATGGCAAACTATACACGTACGTGTACGGCTTGCTAACGGCAGCTAACCTAGATCCCATAGAAAAGAAGCCTCTCTCTCATTTTTATCCGGGTAGCGCTGTTTTTTCAATCTCAACCCCAGGTTGCAACTTCTTCTGCAAGTTTTGTCAAAACTGGGAGATAAGTCAGAGTAGGCTTGAATCAGGACTATACGGGATGCACTACACACCTGAGAGAGTCGTGGAGGAAGCCTTGCGCTTGAAAGCTGATGGTATCTCGTATACTTACAACGAGCCAACGATATTCTATGAGTTTATGCTTGATACCGCTAAGATCGCGAAGAGCAAGGGACTATTCAACACGATGGTAACAAATGGTTACATTACTCCCGAGGCATTAGAGGTTCTCGCCCCTTATATGGACGCTGCAACTGTGGATTTCAAAGGAGGTGCTAATCCTGAGTTTTACCGCAAGTTTATGGGTGTTCCCTCACCCGATCCCATTTATGAAACACTCCTATTAATGAAGGAGAAGGGGATCCACGTCGAAGTGACGAATCTGGTTGTCCCTATGGTAGGAGACGAGGAGGCTGACATCCGAAGACTCGCCCGCTGGATATACGAGAACCTGGGCGATGAAACTCCCTTCCACCTGCTCAGATTCTACCCACACTACAAGATGATAGATTATCCGCCTACCGAAGTCGAGAAGCTTGACAAGCTAGCTAATATAGCGCGAGAGGAGGGCTTGAAACACGTCTACATAGGAAACGTTTGGGGCCATCCCTTGGAGCATACATATTGTCCTAATTGCGGGTACAAAGTTATAGAGCGAAAAGGCTTCTTTATAACGAGGTGGAGTCTTACAGAGGATAATCGATGCCCCAAGTGTGGTTACAAGCTAAACATAAAGGGAACATATAAGAAGAGGTTTTGGGGTTACGAATATCTCTTTTAACGAAGCTTTATTGAAAGACCCTTACTCTCCTTTTTACCTGGAATCTCCACGTGCTTCCAGTCAGCTACACTCCCAATCTTCTTTCCTTTCTTCTCCATTACGTAAGCGTAGGCGCTTAGAGCCGCACAGGCGCCCATCCCGGCAGCTATAACTGCCTGTTTGTGAGGCATTTCCGCTACATCACCGGCTGCGAAAACTCCTTGACGGCTAGTCCTACACATCTTATCAACCTTAATTTCTCCGTTTTCGTTGAGTTCCACGAAGCCTTTAAGGAAATCGGTCTTTGTTACGTAACCCATTTCGACGAAGACCCCGTCTACCTGTAGTGTCCTTGTTTCTCCAGTGCTCTTGTCCTTAACGACTAATGCTTCAACTTTTCTAGATCCCTTAACTTCGACAGGTATGGATCTGGGTACTAGCTCCACGTTTCCCTTGCTTAAAGCCTCACGTAGAAGATCCTCATCGTCAAACGGTTTCTCACCAGGAAAAACCCAAAAGACCTTGCTTGCATAGTCCCGAAGCCTGATAATGTTCTCATAGTTGTGGATACCCCATCCCACAAGAACCACTGTTTTCCCCCTATAGAGCGGAGCATCGCAGATTACACAGTATGAAACGCCTCTTCCTTTGAATTCCTTCTCACCTGGAACACCCATCTCCCTCGGGGACTTACCGAAAGCAAGTACAACAGCATCAGCCTCGAAAATGTTTCCCATAGCCGTTCTCAGCGCAAAGACCCCGTTTCTCTCCTCTATGCCCACTACTTCGTCGAAGATTATATGAGCGCCGTAAAGCTTTGCTTGTTCCTCTACACGCTTTACGAGGTCCAGGCCACCAATGCTGACAAATCCAGGGAAGTTTTGAATCTCCTGGGTTAGAAGGAGCTGTCCGCCAAGATCCGCGCTTAAAACGAGAGTGTTGAGTTTTTGGCGTGCAGCATACAGTGCGGCTGTTAGACCTGCTATACCGGCACCTACGATAATAACATCGTACTTCGACATAACCTTATCGACCGTATGGGGGAATGCATCAATATATATAAAAATTGATCTTGAGTAAACGGGGGAAACTTTATAGGGTGACTAAGAAGTAAATCTCGAAGTGGTCTAAGTGGTATACGAGCAGCGAAGTGCCAAGGGTCTAGCTATAGAAGGGATAACGGCTCTCGTCATCTTAGCAGCTTTGCTTTTCCTATTCTCCACGAGTTTCTGGATTTCCATTCCTCCCAACTCTAAGTTCCAAGTAGGGGATATTGTTGTTGTGCTTTTAACAGTTCTTTATATTCAGAGATCTGAACAATTAATTCCTCCTCTGTCAGCTGTAGCTTCACTAGCTCTGCACGTGGATGTTAAGAAGACATCTGGGATCTTCTACGGTTTTCTCAGGTTTCTCTCAATCGTTGTCGCATACTTTTCTCTTCGCAGAACAAGCTTAAGTTTCCTAACGGTTTTCCTTGACCAAAATAATTCGCAAATTCTCTATGATGCGTTCTTTACTACGCTTATACTCTTACACGTTTATTCTACTGTGAAACGACTAGTACACTAAATTATTCAATCACACTTCGATGCTTCTTCAGATAAAGTTCTAGATATGTTTCAGGTACGAGCTCTTTCAACCCGAGAGTTTCCGCCACCTTTTTAATACCCTCTTCGCCCGCACCTTTATCCTCTAACTCTACAAAACTTCCCAAGTCCTCTACCTTGTCAAGAGAGACCTCGACACCGTTGAATAGATAAAATTCACGATCTTTCTTTATTCGGGCGACTTCGTGAAAGCCAAGCTTTTTTAAGATCGTTAGAAGTGAGTCAAAATTATCAACAACAACCCCAAGCTCTACTCGTGTCTTAACCCACCCTTCCCCTCTTGGTCCTTTATAAGTCATCTCAACAAGTGCTTCTCTTTTCTCCTGGGATTTAAGGTACCTAACTCGGAGAGCCTCGTCAGTAGCACGGAAATCGCGGCATGGATGTTGGAAGTAAACATCAACCATTAGAACCTTATCAAGATAGATGGCTTTCAAGTGCTGAAGCTTCTCACGCAAGGCATCGATATTATTGCATCTAAATTTTGCTTCTAGCTCGATAGGTTCCATGTATTCATTCCTCTGCGGGAGTAACTATTGCTATATTCTTTAAATTCTCACTCATATTGTTAAGCTTATAGGAGAGTTTTAGTAAAACAGCTGCCGCCTCCATTGCTTTACACGAGTTGTGAGACTTTACTGCTTGAGACATATCGATAAGGGCCTGAGCTATCATATTTTTTATATCCTCGAGAATCTTCTCGGTTCTGTCCCTATACTCTAATGATAGGGGCATGGAGGAAACTCTTAGGAAGGAGGCCATTGCATCCGCTAGGGAGTATAGAGCATTACTGAGAACGAAAAAGTAGTTTTCATCCTTTAATAGACCGATGGAAAGCAGGATCATTCCCAGACTCCTAATCTGCTGAGGGTCTAATAAATTGTTTTTAATATCCCTCGAAGCCTCATTAATCATTCTTTCAAAACCTGCCTCTACCTCCATAATGCCACCCTTGATTTCTTATCTTCAAACATACGATACCTATATATCCTATAAATCATCTTCTTAGCGTCCTCAATTTCTTTTAAAACACTACGAATCTCCTCCATCATTTCATCCGAGGATATCCTTTCTAATATCTTCTTTAAGTAAGTCTCAGTAATGATGATTTCTAATGCCAGAGCCTCTAGCTCGTCAACGTTGACGCCTCTCTTAAGTATATCAGCTAGCCTGCCTGTGAAATAGCCCTGTGGGCACCTCTTTCCCCTACTTGCTCGATCAATCATCTCTGTCCAATATAGGCGAATCCATTACCAATAAATCTTTCGAGAAGGCCTGTGGGTCACGTATCGTGAATTTTCAACTATTTTAAATGTTAAAAAAGATATTTTTATAAAACGCTATAACGGAGTGCTAGAATAGGATAAGATGTTATTGGACAATCAAATCCTACCTGCTATAGCAAGGAGTGGTCTTGCATTAAAGCTGAATCCCAACGAGTGGGAGGTTGTAAAAGCTTCTACCAGTGCGTTAACCATAGCAAAGATATCGGAGACTACACGACTACCTTACAGTACTGTGATAGATATTGTGAGAAGACTTTCCCGGAAAGGGATCCTATTTTCATTTGTTCCATACTGCGATATGGTGGGATTAAAACCAATTTTTCTACTATTCCCAGACAAGCCCATAAAGAGTGTACCGGTTTACACAAGGGCAGTGTATTCGTTGCTTGGAAGACAACGCTACAAAGCAGTAAGCGCATTGGTTCCCGTGAAACTTATAAACGATTATATTTCCTATTTTTCCGAGGAGCCAATCGAATTTATCTCTACATACGAGATACGGCACTGGACAGCTTCTGGGAAACTTACTCAATACAATTCTAAGCTGGGTATACTTCTTCCACGGGAAGAAGGCTTAGAAGATGCACTGGTCGAGTCCCGTACAGCTGTTACTGAACATGAAAAAAGATGGGTGGATTGGGTAGACTTAATAATTCTTTACTTTAAGATGAGATACGCATTTACGAAACTCAGTGATGTATCTGAAATGGTTAAACAGGACTTCGCATTAAAGCCGCCAAGCAGGCAGCTCATGAGTTATCATTACAGAACCCATGTTGTATCCCTATGGTCGTATAATCGTACACTATTTCGATTAAATACAAGTTTAGTCCCGTTGAAGCTGTACCTCTTTGGTGGAAAAGAGGGCTTAACCGCTGCTAGGGTTTTAGTCCAAGCTCCATACATGTATGAGGGTCTCGTCGGAGAGTCCAGCGCAGCAGTTCTGGGACAACCTCCGAACTATATGGAACCCTTAATTCATGAAGTGTTAAACGTCACTAACGCAGATATGCCGTATGGTTCCCTTCTTGTGGTTCAAGAAAAGCAGACAGCTTGGATTAGTACAAGGGTTATAGAACACTACAGACAGAAAGGAGACTTTCCCCTCCCGGACATCGAGAGTTTTTCCACCTAGGTATTGTTTGGAAATGCTTAAATACTAGGTTAATAACTAAAATTATTAACTGAGTATGAGTACGACCGAACCCGAAATTATGGCCGAGCTCCTTAGCGAGGAGCTCGAGAACAAGGGGTACTTCAATATAATCTCAGAGGACGGGAAGACGCTTATACTCTACTCATGTCCTGGTGCTTGTTCTCCCATCTTTATTCGGATAGAAGAATCTGGGATGAGAATTGTAATTCCTCTATACGCGATAGATAAGAATATCGGAGACATAATTGGAGTTTTTAGGGAATCGTTAGGAGATATCCTTTCCTATAATGTATATGAGCTGTCTGAAAAATGTGTGGGGCTAGAAATTACTTCACCTGAGCTCTCATCATCTGATACGGACAGGATTATAAAGCTGATCAGAAATATACAGGGAACCTTGATGGTTCTAGAGAAGACAAGAAAAGATGTATTAGTCGAAACAGATGTTCTTCTTTAAGAACCCTTCTTCATAAAATAAATTCTAGCAAGTTTTTTCACTCTAGCACCGTTAACAATTCTCCCGTGAGGCCGAAGTCCTCCTGAAAAATTAGATGGGATATGAAGAAGCTCATGAATCAAGACCTCTACTTTACGCTCGAACTGCAGGCTATCATATTTTTCTGATATGACCTCTATCACGTACAAGGGCTCCAGTCCAAATGCTGACTGGAAAACTCGTGGGAGACCATAAATACGGGCAACGGCAGAGCTCCTCGAACCATGGCTTCTAATAAATCCAACATTATCAAGTCTTATCCAGTTCATCCCCAGTTTGCTAACTATATCACGCGCTAAACTTTCCACGTCACGGGCAGGCTCATACCTTATCCTAGACACAATATTTTCTCGCATAGCCTTGATTTCTCTCCTTTATAAGGATTTGTAACTATCACACTTTCTCGGTAATATTTTCTTCTTTCATAACAACTAAACATTTCTTTAGTTAACCCCACAGCTGACCACTGGAATACATCCCTAAAATTTTCACCTGTCTTAGATAGGTTTGTAATTCCTTGGAGCCGTTTTAGTTTCTTCCCGTCATTAAAAACTTAAGATGGAGGATAAGACTTGCCTGAAGGAGTTAATCCTTTTTACTATGGCCATCGCAGTGTATTTGCTTATAGCCGGGTATTCGTAGAATGATTTTAGAATGATCTTTTCTTCCCTTACTTCAATTTCCACTTCCTCTTGCTGCATTATGTCAGGTGGGAGCTTTTTGCCATCCACTTCAGCATACATAGCAAGTCTCACTTTGTCCCCTAGGGAAACTATTTCTACAGTCATGTACTGATCTAGAGCTAGTACGTCCCATTTTGGGTTTTTTTCTAAGGAAGCTAGCACTCTGTAAAGTTCCTGGAATCCCTCCAGAATGTAAAATTTTATTCCCTCAATTTCAAATGATCTTGTCTCGGACGCCACAATATTCCTCCGCTGAATACTCTTAAAAGAATCTTAAATTTATTTCCTCGTATAGCGAGATATATAAAAGGGGCATTCCTGGATATTTTCGTGCCAATACGTAAACGATACATCGTAAAGCTTGGAGAGGATGGTTGTCTAAAAATACCGAGAACCCTACTTGAAGAGATAGGTGCGGCGCCAGGCTCATATGTAATGGTTACCCGTGAAGGGGCTAGTCTCATCCTGCGCTTCAGGGCTAAAAGGGTTCCCCTTAAACTCGGGAAACAGATCACGACATCTGAGATGGAGAAGTTAATTAAGGACGCCCTTGATGAGTTGGTGGTTGCAAGATGGGAGACGTGAGCAGGATAGTCGTTGACACGGATGTTTTACTTCATGATACATTTGAGGACAGCGAAAAGCATGCCGAGGCCTCGGGAATTCTTGATGAGGCGGATAGGATCTACCTTGCCTCTATCGTCGTCCATGAGTATCTATGGTTGTTGCTGACTAAGTTTAAGATAGACTTGGAGATAGTTCGCGAGAAGCTAGAGGAGTACTTCAGCGACTCAAGGTTTATTTATGTAAGCGAGAATAGCGAGGTATTTCTTAAAGCGTTAGAGTGGATGAAGGAGGATAACGCGGATCCTACTATGATCAATGACTACATTATTCTAGTTTTAGCGCAGAGGATGGGAGCTGTTCTCACAACCTATGACGAAGAGTTAAAGGTTATAGCTAAGAAAAGAGAGGTGAGCGTTTTACCTTAAGCATTCAGATTTTTTCTCATAAATCTCTCGATTCTCTTAAAGGCTTCATCCAGCAATTCAATGGGCGGTAGGAAAACAAGCCTTACGTGATTTCTACCTTTCTCCCCGAATCCAGAGCCATACACTACAAATACCTTTTCCTGAACTAGCAACTCCTTGGCGAATTCTTCGTCGCTCATCCGCAGATCCACACGCGGGAACGCATAAAAGGCCCCGTGTGGGGCTACTGGCATGTGGAAGCCCGGGATCTCATTTAGCCTCTTATAAGTATATAACCTTCTCTCATTAAGTCTCCTTTTCAACTCCTCAAGGTGATGAGGACTTTTCCTTGCAAAACGGGCTAAGGCTACCTGCATCGGGGTAACGGCAGAAAGGCGGGTCATGAGAAAGTTAAGTATCCCTGAGCGTATTTGCATTATTTTCTCTTCGGGTCCTTTGAGATAGATGTAACCCAATCTCCAGCCTGTGGCGAGGAAAGTCTTTGAAAAACCGTTTAGACCAATGATGATGTTATCTGGGCTAGCAACCTTAGCTGCACTTACAAACTCACCATCAAAGACAAGCGCGTCATAGATCTCATCGCTTACAACAGGTATATCGTTCTCCGCAGCTATGTCTAGGATTTCCTTGATTATCCTTGCAGGATAAACTGCGCCAGTCGGGTTGTGAGGATTATTTAAGACTAGGAACTTGGTTCCTTTATCTAAAAGGCTTCTAAGCTTGTCAGTATCTGGGATCCATCCTTGATCCTCTAAAGCAGGGTAGAATACTTTTCTTGCATTATAGAAGTCTGCGAAACTTATGTATAACGGGTAGCTTGGATCAGGAATAACTATTTTATCACCCTCGTTAACCAGGGCTGCAAACAGTGCGTTTATTCCCTCTGAGACGCCACTAGTCACTAAAACATTACGAGGCTCTATCTCCACATCGTTCCACGTTTTTTCTTTAAAGGAAATTGCCTCTTGTAGTTCTCTTACGCCCTCTGAAGAAGCATAATAATTGTGTCCCTCCATCATCGCGTGGTAAACCTCCTCAATTAGTTCGCGGGGCGTTCTGAAGTCATACTTAAGCGGATCTCCAACATTCAAGTATATGACCTTCTCGCCTTTTTCTTCAAGACTCCTCGCCAGTGCATTATATTTTCTTATGGGATAATCAAGCCTCTCTATTCTTTTGGATAGCATTTTACTCATGTAAAAATATTCGTGAAAAAATTTATATATATTATCGTTTTTAAATGGCATAGATGTATAGACAAGTTTATTTCTTTCCGGTTTATAGCTAGCCCACGAGGACTGATACTTGAATGCAGAGGAAAAATTTACTGTTAATTATCGCTTCAGTCGTGGTACTCATAGGAATTCTGAGTGTTTTATACTTGATGAGGGGGTTTACAGTATCCTCCCGGACTATAACAGAAAGTTGCCCAACACCCTCACTCGTATATGTGTATGTCACAGAACAACAGAAAAACGCGGCGGACGCGATCACATCGGCTTTCAAGACTGTATTGAACCAATATGGTATAAACATTATAAACACTCCTGTGTGTACTCTTCCAGCGAGTTCCCTTCCTCAGAAGCTAAGGATCTATCCCGCGCTCCTATATAAAGGGGAAATACAGTCCCTTCAAAAATATACTGTTGGAAAAATCGGAGATTATAATATATTAGCTCCAACCATATCAGCAACTTTCGCATACTACCAGGGTGTCAACACGACCTACGGTGTTACCGCCGAGGCGCTAATAGTAGAGAGCGATGCTCCCTACGCAAAGGTCAACCTCACCGACAAGGATCTTAAAACTTTGTTGTCAGAGGTGGCTGTGGCTAACATTACAAAGGTGACAAGGCTAAAACCTGACGAGGCAGGAGTAAAAGTCCCATATGCTCCAACAATTTTGTTCAAGTCGGATTACAACCTTTCCCAGGGTGTACGCTATATTGTCAGGCTCAAAAACAACATATACACTGTTACGAACGAAACCCAGCGTGCCCTCGCAAGTTATCTAGGTTTAACAATTCTCGAGACAAGAGTACCGCCTGACCCCCTCTTGGACAAAGGCATAAACTTTGGATCTCCCTCCGCTATAACATTATATATTCTTGAAGACTATCATTGCCCGTTCTGCGCGGATTTTATAACAAATCTAGGGGGGTATCTCCAGTCTTTGGTCAGAGAGGGAAAGATTAGAATGGTTTTCGTCGATCTCATAATTCACCCCGAGGTCACAAGCATGCATGCATTTACCCGCTGTGTCTATAACTTAACAGGTGATTCAGAGGTATATTTCAACATCACCAGAGAATTGTACAAGAAGGGTATTTCAACAACTATAAACGACACGAAGCTTATCGCCTTAAAGTATCTACCACAGCAACTAGTCCAAAAAGCACTGGAATGCTCAAACACGACAGAAAACTTAGTTCTACAGGATTCGCAGGAATTAACAAGCCTAGGCTTTACCGGTACGCCGACCTTAATATTCTGGAATAACACAACCCAGAAAGGACTCATTATAGAAGGATGTTTGCAGCAGCATCCATGTATGACAGAAGAACAACTCAACAACATTTTACAATGGCTCGGGAAATAATCTTAAGGTTTCTTTCTTTAAGCATGACCGAAGAATAAAATGAATAGTCTTGAGCAAGATCTAAAAAAGCATAAATATTGGATTTTTGTCCAGGATTTAGAAATGAAATCAAAGGAGTTAAGCCTTGTAGCCATATTTGTCTCGTTGAGCATAGCTTTGAGGGTTCTGAAAAACCTTGCAACTACTGTACAATTTGTGAACATACCGCTAGCGTTCGCCTTATTAGCCTCTACCCTTTATGGCCCACACGTAGGTTTTCTAGTCGGTTTCCTTTCCTATTTTCTTTCAGATCTGTTAATATTTCCAGGGATTTGGACACTGATAAACTCCATACTAGCTGGTTTTACTGCATTTTTGTATCCACACTTTATTTACGATAGAAAGGATAAGGTTGTTTTCTTCATATCAACTTTCTTGTCTATCTTCTTATTCGATATTTTTTCTTCAGTCGTCCTTTACATCCTATTTGGCGTAAGGCTCCAAGAGGCAATTCTCGTGAGCATAGTTGGCCTTTTTCTGCCTGTCATGGGAGGCTATCTTATAGGTGTCGGGCCTCTCACAGAGTTCGTAACAGCCTTTCTTGTGGTAGCTTTATACGAGGCGCTGAAACGGCGAAAAATATAAAAAATGGCTAAATATCCATGTTTCTTGTGAGCATCAATAAGAACCAAATACTCTTGCTCGTGTTGTTGATATGGGCCTTAATTGCAACATCAATTGCAAGCTATCTGTATTTAGAGAACCAATCGTTAAGCCGTGAATTAAGCGTTATAGGCAACAAGTATGTCCGAGTAAACATCGGTATTGTTTACGGTAACGGCACGAGGACATGGTATAACGGTACGTTGCTCCCTAGAGGTGCTACGGCTCTTACAGCCCTAGTTACCGTTGCACGGGTTGAGTATAAACTAGGCTCTTGGGGGGCGTACGTAACCAGTGTCAACGGGGTTCAAGAGAACATTATTTCGAAGAGTGAGGGGTACTCGTGGATGTGGTACAGATACGACCCTAATAAGGGAGAGCTCGTACCAGGAGAAGTGGCCTCTGATAAGTATAAATTGGCTGACGGAGATGTTATTGTATGGAGTTATGAGCATTGGAAGTTCTAGAAGCCAGTTACTCGTAATGCTTTTTCTCTATGTTAATCAAGGATATTCGGGAAGGGTTAGCTTAGCTAGGACTCTAGGGTTAGGAGAAGGGAGACTCAGGGGGCTGCTTTCCCAGCTCTCTACAAATGAATGGGTTGTGAAGGGCAGGGCTGGAACGAAGCTTTCAGCGAAGGGTTTACAGGAGCTTGAGTATTATTTACTAAAAAAGGGAGTTACGAGATTATTTCTCGGTGAAGCTGACGAGTTGGGGTCCAAGGTTGCGGTAATAGCGGAAACAATCCTTCCATATACAGCTAAGGTGAAAATTCTAGAGCTACGAGATGAAGCAGTGAGAGGTGGCGCTAAAGGGGCTTTGATTCTAACCTACCATGAGGGTAAACTTCGAGTGCCACCCATAGAGGAAGATTTATGTTTCTACGCGGTCAAGCTGTGTAGAAAGGTACTTGGGAACACGCATCCAAGGGAGGGCTCCATGGTGTTCATAGTGTTCGCCGAGACCCTAGGAGAAGCCCTTTCCGGCTTCGTGAACATCTTGGAGAGTAAACATTATGGGGAGTTAAGCCATCTTTCAATGACATGAATAACGTCTCCAATGGTCTGGACTAATGCATCAGCGCTCTTTGAATCGCCCCTAGCATATTTTAAGACTTGAATAGTCCTGAATCCTGCACTTTTAGCTCCCTCTATATCAGCTATAGGATCATCTCCTACGTGTACGCACTTTGAAGGTTCAGCACCGATAAGGTAAGAAGCCCAGAAAAAAATCTGTGGTGAGGGTTTTTTGAAAGCGAAGGCTTGAGAAGCCACGATCACGTCTATATATTTCATCACGCCGGCTTCACGTAGTCTTCTAGAAAGGATTTCATAGCTTCCTACGTTTGAGATGATGCCGATCTTTATTCCCTTACTGCTAAGCGCATCTATTACGTGCAAGGCCTCTGGATCTAGCCGAAAGCCCTCCACATAGGATTCCAGGACTTCGCTGTATAGCTTCTCTACAGCCTCAGGCTTAGGGGTTACTCCAAGCCTCCGGAGGAAAAACATCGCTCTAACAAGGTCCCAGGCTTCAAGGTCCCCGGGCAATATAGCGGCCTCTTTCCAGAGTTCTAAGGCCTCCTTATCGCTGAGTAGGATTTGATAATGCTTTTCGACAAAAGATGCGAGGCGCTTTCCCAATAATTCCTGAAAACCGGTATCGTAGACAAGAGTTCCTCCCATGTCAAAGAAAACTGCTTCAACCGTGCTTTTCATCGATGTAACAGTTAGTCCTGGCTTATTTTCTTTAACGTTTATATCCTTAAGGGATTCTCAGGGACAAAACCTTTATACGTCGTTATATACTTTCAGGAATCAAGGTCAGCGGTTACATGGAGAATGAACACTTAAATCCCTCCAGGCTTGTTTCGAAGGGGAGAATAAAGGCGCTTTTTTCAGAAGAGGGGGATATACTGTATCTCGATATTGATGGGAGTATATATGAGGGAATAGGAGACACAGTCCCAGTGCCGATTTGGAGGTTGAGGCGTCTAAGACTGAAAGACATTCCGAATGAAGTATTCATAGAGCCGGTTGAAAGGATTCAAGAGAATATAGTATATACATTACGCTACTCTCCAACTCTTTTCTTTGATGTAAAAGTCAGTAACAGCGTTGTGCTAATTGAGCTTAACGAGTGGGCTCAAACATGGGAAAGTTATATAGGGTTTTATGCATACATGGAAGCGCTCTCCACGACGCTCGAGGAGGCAGAAGAGGCTGGCTTTGTCCGAGACCTCTACGAGGAATTCTCGGATGACGCTTACACAGTATCTTTTATCATAGATATTCCGGGCGAAATGACTGTTTTGAAAGCGTTAAAGGTTGTGAAGAGGATACTCGCGGAAATAGAAAGGGTTGCTAGGTATCGGGCTGCCGTGCTAGCTTATCGGGAGGCTAGAAAAATAATTAAAAGGAGCAGGGGCTATGGAAGCGAGGATATGTTCCTCATGGATCTTGAAAAAATCTATCGAATCTTTGATGACCAATCCCCTCGGTAACCTTTCTAAAAAATTGGAAAACGTAAAATATAATTACTACAATTCTCCTAGAACCCGTTGAAAAAAATGCTTGATGAAAAGGATGTCGCAATACTCGAGGTCCTTCAGGAGAACGCTAGATTGACAGTAAAGGAGCTTAGCAAGAAGATAGGATCCCCTATCACCACCGCACATGCTAGGCTTAAACGTTTAGAGCGGGAAGGATACATAAAGGCGTACAGGGCAGTCCTTGAGCCGAAAAAGCTTGGGTTTCCGACGGTTGCGTTTATCTTTGTAAGTTTCGCTAGAAGCCAGGGCATTGATCAGAAAAAAGTTGCCAACGAGATAAGCCGTTTCCCAGAGGTGCAGGAGGTACACATTATTACGGGTGAATGGGATATTCTCGTGAAGGTACGTGTGGGAGGCGTCGACGAATTAGGCGATTTCGTGGTTAACAAGCTACGAAACCTTGAAGGTGTCGAGAAAACTTATACTTCAGTGGTGCTTGAAAGCATTAAGGAAACTACCAAGCTTCCTGTTAGCTTAAAATGGCCGCAAGCTAAGTCTATAGAAGCAAAGGGATCACTGTAAATCCAAGCATTGTTTTTAACTATGAATCTTAAGCCCTAGGTGGTATGACATGAAGAAGGTTTATTTTGCGGCTCCAATGAGGGGTGTAAGGGGAGCTCTAAACGAGTCTAGAGAGCTTGTCAAACTAATGGAGGATAACGGATTAATGGTTTTAACCAAGCATGTCATAGAAGACGTACTTGATACTGATAAGGGTATGTCGCATCAGGAGGTATTTGAAAGAGATATCAGATTGCTAGATGAGGCTGATATTCTTATAGCCGAGGTTTCTTATCCTAGCCTCGGTGTAGGCTTTGAGATAGCTTACGCTCTCCTTAAAGGCAAGACGGTGATGGCTCTAGTGAAGAAAGACAGGGTTGAAAGCCTCTCCTCCCTCATAAGAGGGATAACGATGAAAAACTTCCATCTTATAGAATATAGCTCTCCAAACGAGGCAATAGAAAAGATTCTAGACAAGACTGCCCGCCAGGGGGGTTAGTTAGTGAAGGCTGCGATAATTCTCTTGAACAATGTATCTAAACCAGACTCTGCAAGGTGGTGGCTAGAGGGTTACTTGAAAGCCATAGGTGTAGAAGTAGCCACATATAGTCTTAACTTTGAAAACCTCGATTCTCTGGGAGGGATTTTCGAAAAAAACGACGCAATTATTGTTGTTGGGGCAGCAGGGGATAAGAGAGCAGCGTCAAAAATCGCTGAAATCCTGAAACTAGGCGTGGAGGTGAACCAGGAAGCCCTCGAGCTTATCCGCAACTATTACTCTGATAAGATGGAGATCCCTAAAGATCTCGAGGATAAGGCTGTAATGCCTGAGTTCAGCTATGTTATTCAGAACGAGCGTGGAGCTGTTCCCGGTTTTGTGGCTTTCAGCCTAACAGATGACAAGTTCATAGCTGCGACGCCTCCTCGGTTTGAAGAAGCGGTTGAGTGCTTCGAGCTGGGCATCCAAGACTTCTTTAGACAGAAAACGGGTAAAAAATACTCCGTCACCTTTGCCCTATATCTAGATGGAAGCATAGAAGCTGCGGAAAAAATAGTGGAAAGGTTACACCAGAAGGAGAAGAATGTCTTCATGCGTTTAGATGCTAGGTTTCTTGGAACAAGAGGTGTCCCCATAGCTTTCACTGTTTTTGCTGAAAGCCCGGAAGAGCTTTCAGATACCATGTCGCGGTTAGAAGAAGAATCTTCGAAATTGGCTAGCGAGTTGGGGCTAAGAATCTTCGAAAAGGAAAAGGATGAAGAGGAGATGTAAAAACTTTCTAAACTTGTTGTCCGAGCATGGCTTACCCACTTGTTAAATTTTTATAATTTTTCTCCATATAGAGGTGGATGATGAGTGAACTCCCCGTCATGAAAGATGAAGAGGTTTCTGGTCGCTGACTTGCGAGTTCTTCAAAAAGCGGATGGTTCGGGTTCTCTTATGAGCTTATCAGTTCGTACACCTTGTCTTCGAGTGCTTGAAAATCTGCTGATCTTCTATCCCGAGGGCGTGGAAGGTTAATATCAACAATTCCTGCTATTTTGGCGGGTCTTGCCGTTAAAACTATCACTCTATCAGCCATCAATATAGCCTCATCGACGCTGTGGGTCACCATAAGGATTGTTCTAACTGAAGTCACCCCCCACAACCAAAGGTCTAAAACTTCGGAGCGAAGAGACTCGGCAGTCAAAGGATCCAAAGCAGAGAAAGGCTCATCCATAAGTAGAAGAACAGGCTCTATGGCCAATGCCCGTGCGAGATTAACCCTTTGTCGCATGCCTCCGCTGAGCTCACGTGGATAGAAGTCTTCGAAGGAAGCTAAACCTACTAGCGATAAATACTTACGTGCTCTCTCTTTAGCCTCCTGCCATGATAAGCCATTCACCCTCAGCGGGAGTGCCACATTTTCGAGGACACTCATCCAAGGTAATAAGGTCGGGAACTGAAAAACAAATCCTATTCTAGCATCCTTTGAGGTAAAAATAATCTCGCCCCCATCCGGCTTCTCGAGCCCTGCTATAATCCTGAGAAGCGTCGTCTTCCCGCAACCAGATGGTCCTAGTATAGCTACGAACTCCTCTCCGATGTCAACGGAAATTCCATCAATCACCTTCAAAGTCTTCGAGTCCTCTGTGAATGACTTCGTGATATTCCTGAGCGAAAGAATAACCTTGCCTCTACTTATTCCACTCACTAATCTTCACCCCCGTACTTGCCCTCTATATATTTGAAAAACCTCGACCATAAAGTCTTGTTGATTAAGACTATTACTGATGAAAGAAGGAGGGCTGAAACTACTAGTCCCTCAGCGTCTCCCTGTATTGCTAGCCTGTTAAGCAGTGCACCAATGCCTCCTATGTCAATGCTGTGATCACCCACCACAACATACTCTGCCACCACGCTGGCGTTCCAAGCACCACCCCAAGCGCTCAAGGCTCCATTTGCGATTGAAGGAAGAAGGGAGGGCACGAAGACATATCGTATGAAAGGTACTCCACGTATTTTATAAACCGAGGAAAGCTCTTCAAGGTCCTTTCTGATGCTTGAAAGGCCGTATACAATTATGTTGAAATAAAGATACCAAAAAGATCCCTGCAGAAAGACTATCAGGGATACTATGTAAGCCCCATAACTATAACGAAGTGCGATTGCGGCTAGCAAGGGCCACCAAATAATGGCTGGTATGGAGGCTAAGATTTCGCCAATAATTGATAAGGCCCCACCTAAGAGGACACTTCTATACGAGATAAATGCGACAAGCAACGATAACGAAAGGGATAGTAGAAGGATAAACACGATACGTGAAAGCGTTATCGGTATTTCATAGAGGACAGCTAGCATCTTCGGTAGAAAGTTAGGAAGCCCAATACTTCCCAGGCCCGCTATAATGTTTAGGGCAAAAATCACTAAAGCTACTAAGATTGAGAGCCTTATTAAAAACCCCAATATTTTCTCGAACTTTTTGAGCCTTTTTTCAACGACTAAAGACAACTCACCCAATTCCCCCCATGTGGCTGCAACAATATCATGGATCTTGTCATAAACCGCTGTAAAGCTAGGCAAATTTAAGCCGAGATTCTTGGAGGCAGCCGGGTTCCAAATCAAGAAGTAGGTTAGGGTGATTATCAATAATAACAATGCTACTCCCAGATAAAATCCTAATAGGTTGCCCGAATTGAACTGCTCTATTATAAAGCTTCCGAGGCCTGTCACTCTATACTCGGAACTACCAAGCGATACTACTTCTGCTGATGTTAAGAAGAACCATCCTCCAGCCCATGATACCAGGCTGTTTGCTATAAGAGACCTACGGGAGACAGGTGCATATATAAAGAAGAAGCGGGCAGCGTGCCCAAAATTATAAGCCTTCACTAGGTCATTATATGAAGGGTCGAGGGATTTGACGGAGGAGTAGACTCCGAATATCATGTTCCAGACAAGGCTTGTCCAGATCAAGAATATGGATGCCAGCTCTACACCGATTCTCTCAGGGAAATATGTTACAAATAAGATTAGAGCTGCTGGGAAGAAGCCTAGTATCGGGATCGATTGTAAAATATCCAATATCGGTAAAAGGATGCTCTCCACTGTTTTGTTCTTTGCCATAGCGCTTCCAATGAGCAAAGCTGTAAGGACGGATAGAACATAAGCGGCTAGCATTCTGAAAAGGCTCGCGGTTGCTGCTGCTAAGAGCATTGTGTAGAGAGGCACGCTGTCCACCACTTTAACTTTAAATTCAATGCGTGCAAAAAATTAAAAAATCTAGCTCGGTATAACTATTTAATAGAAGGTGATAGAGGTAAGTGTCCGAGGATCCAAGTAGTAGTAAGCCTCGTAAAATATTGCTTCCCGTTGACGTAACCCCCGACCATGTCCTTGGGCTTGTCGAGGTCTTACACGGTCTGGGGGGTAGTGTAGACTCCATGTATGTAGGAGACGTACTCAGGGAGAATATACACGTCTTGCCAAAAGCGATAGATGTTGCTGAAGCTTTAGGCCTGGTGAAATCTGAGGGTGGAAACTTAACGCTAACCGAGCTGGGGAAAAGGGTGGCCTCAAGTGATCCTAAAAGCCTGAAGTACTTGCTAAGGAATGCACTGAAACGCATCGAACCTCTAAGCGAAATAGTGGATCTCGTCTCAAAAAAGAAGAGGATAAGTGTAGAAGACTTCGAGAAACTACTTGAAAACTACTATCCTGCTAGGGTCGAGGCAGCAATGAAAAATATTCTCATCTGGGGGGCTTTTCTCAACGCTTTTAAGATGGACGAAGATGACGAGGAAATACATTTAATATAGCCTCGTCATGTGGATTTATTTAAGGATGAAGTTTGCTAGGGCCGAAAGATGAGGCTTACGGCGGAGGCTGATTCAAAATAGAGTCGTTTGTCTGCCCCTATCCTTTAATTTAACTTCAGGGAAGGTGTCCCTAACAGGAAGGTATACCTTCTCATAAAAATCCCTCTGTGAGAGCAGTACCTCCTTGTCAAAACTTGACACGTACTCCAAGGCGAGCTTCCACGCCTCTTCGAAAGGCATGACAGATTCAATCCTTCGGACGATTTCTCTTTCAAAGTCTTCAGGTGTTTGTTCTTTTCCTCCAATAGAGAACCATCCGTTTTTGCCGAGAAATGCCTGCTCGTCTCCGACATAAGCTACGCTTCTAACAGTTTCTCTTTCAAGCGACTTGGGTGTCTCTCCTGGTATTTCCCTTGTGGAAGCCACGGGTACTCCTCGCCTCTTTGCCCATGCATAGAATATGGCTCGATTTAGCCCAAAGGATAAAGCTTTTTCACGGTCACCCGTCAATACATAATATCTTGCTGCTTGGAGAAGAGCCATTACCTGGAACCTTCCAAGCCCTTTACTTGTCATAATTATTTATTTCTCTATTGTGTTACCTAATAAATATGCTTGATTTTTACTCATGGTATTGCTGGTAAAGCTCTACTCTTCTGGAACAATCTACTTAGTTCTTGAAGAAGCAGTGGTATAGACTGCCGAGCATCACCACTCGCGTCGAAAAAGAAGAGTTTTCCACGTCCTTTGTAGAAATAGAGAACAGGGGATATTGTACTCAAGTACTCATTGTAACGTTTCGTTATTATTTCCTCTCTATCGTCCTCACGCCTTATGAGATTCTCCCCGCATTTGTCGCATCTACCTTTTCTTAGGGGAGGTTTCCATTGAGAATGATAAATTTCACCGCATCTAGGGCAGTATAACCTACCTGAGAGCCGTTCAACTATAACTTTAAGTGGAGCGTCCAAGAATACAACTGTGTCTAGCGGAAAATGCTCTTCTAGCGTCTCAGCCTGCGAGTACGTACGAGGATAACCGTCTAGAATAAATCCGCCACTACACTCTGAGCTCGAGAGTCGCTGGAAGAGAACCCTGTTGACGAGATGATCTGGAACTAGGAGGCCTTTTGACATGTATTTTGAGACCTCTTTTCCAATATCAGACCCTGAAAATACCTCTCTCCGTAATAGTTCGCCTGTCGAGATATGAGGTATGTTGAAAAAGGCTGAGAGCATGGTTGCATAAGTTCCTTTTCCTACTCCTGGAGGGCCCAAGAGGGAGATCCTGATGGTTATCCCTATTTACATTATTAATTTCAATTATTAAGTATTTCGTTTGGAAAATTGGATAATTAGAGCAGGATTTATATTAATGTATGGAAAAAATACCTATGCATGACAGTTCATCAAAGGAAAACATACTTGATTTTCTAAAGATGCCTCTTCAAACTGATCTTAAAACGTTAATTGAGAGCGGGGAGCACGAAAAAGCTATACTCGTAATCAAGGAATTATTATCTCGGACAAGAGGGGAGCAACAGCTAAGGCTCAAATTCGAATTATTAAGGCTAGAGCTTCTCGAGAAAGAGTTTCCCTATAGTCTAGAGGAGGCTTTCCACCTTGCCTCAGGCGAACTTGTTTCTCTATCAATTCAGGAATTCCAGGATCTTATTGGAAGAGGCTGTGTAGATCACATAATCTCGAATGGTCAGGTGAGGGTTCATAAGAGATTTGTGCCCAACATGTTCTGGCTGTGTCCTGAGCTCGGTAGCAGAAGGAGAAGAGGAGAGAGTGAGTTAGGGGCCATTGAGCGCGAGGCTTTACGTTGGCGGGCAGAGAGGGTTAAGAAGTTTTCAGAGGATACAGACGAGAGATATGTATTGCCCTTAAAATACAAAATTCGATTTTCACTAAAAATTCATGACAGGAGACGCTACCCTGGCATACTCCGTGTTTGGATACCGATACCCCGTGAGGAAGGGATAAATCGCGAAGTTAGAATTTTGCATTCGGATCCAGCATTCAAGCACGTAGCACCTCCTATGCACCCGCAAAGAACCATATATTTTGAGCTAGAGGAGACGCTGGATTCACTTGAAGTCGTCTACGAGTTTACCTCCTACGGGTTTTATGTAAAACTAAATCCAAATGAGGCTAGTATTACTCAGAACTCAGAAATCTTGTCCCGTTATACCGTTGAGAAGCCCCCTCACATTGTTTTCAGCGACCACCTGATTAAACTTACAAAGAGAATCATCGAGGATGAGCCAAACCCTCTTAGAAAAGCTCAAAGGATATGGGATTGGATAACATCTAATGTTCGCTATACCTACGCCTGGGATTATTCGCTTTACGATTCGATAAGCGAGTACGTTGCAAGAAATTTACGCGGTGACTGCGGTATGCAGGCAATACTTTTCATAACGATGGCTAGGATAGCTGGGATACCTGCGCGCTGGCAATCGGGCTGGTATCTAAACCCGGTTCGTCCAGGGATGCACGACTGGGCACAAATCCATATAGAGCCTTACGGGTGGATTTACGTGGATCCGAGCTTCGGGAATAAGAATAAAGGTGATGGTTGGCGAAACTCTTTCTATTTTGGCTCTATTGAGGGGTATAGGCTTGCGGCGAACATTGATATTTCGACTCAGTTCGACCCTCCAAAGGAATACTTTAGATCTGATCCTGTTGACAATCAACGAGGAGAGGTAGAATCTAAAGAGAGGAACATGTATTACGATGAATGGGAGAGCAGTCTTGAGATACTAGAGGTGGAGAGGCTGGAAAAATAGGCTGGCTTCTATACCCTGTCTTTAGGATAGGTTTTGTGTATTAGCCCCCAGATGAGTAGCACTACTAGCCAGAACGACACGGTGAAGGCAGCTGAGGTTGTCATTGAGGAAATAATATCAGCGGATCTGAATACCGAGCCTATAAGCCATGGGTAAAACGTAGGACCGATGGTCCAGCCTAGGTTATTGAGTATGCTGTAGACGGCGAAAACCGTGCCCCTGTGCTCAGGTATGACGACCTCGCTTATTATCGAGTTGATGTTAGGGTACGCGAATGTGGTAAACATCATGCCGAATAACACGAGCAACGAGGGCGGTAGTAAAGCTGAGAGGTCTGTTATGCCCCTAGGATAGGGATATAGTATCATTGTGATCATTGAGAGATAACCTAGGGCTACCCCAAATAACGGGATTTTTGTTCTCCCACTGATATCCCCCTTCTTCACAATCCTATCGCTAAGAGTTCCACCCAGAATGTGACCAACTGCTATTGAGAATGTTGCCATAGCTATGATTAGAGAGGCGGTTTCTAGGGGTACGCCCCATTTGGTATGGATATAGTCGATCGACCAGACGCTTAGCATGCCCCATGGAATCGTCCAGGGCACTATCATAAGTAACATTAAAAGAACCGTCTTCTTCTTTAAGCTGGGTATTGCTTCCCTGAACCTATAAGCTTTTAATTCTCTTTTTGATTCGGAAAATCCTATAGTGACACCTCTGGAAGAAAGATAGAGAGAGATTGTAGTTAATAACACAATTATTCCCGTTATAGTATAAGCTATTCGCCAGGGTAGCAATACGCCTGCGACTATGATTGCTACAATCATTGCTAGTACGCTGGCCACATAATAATACGCGTATCCCTTCCCCCTACTCTCAGGTGGTATCGCGTCCGAGATAAAAGCGTAAATAACTGGGCCTACTCCAACGTAGCCCAAGCCAAATACGAGAAAGTAGACAAGTAGTTGGTCATAGGCACGCGAGGTTGGAACGAGTAAAAGGCCTATCGACATGACTAGTCCCAATACAAGTAGAACGGGTCTACGGCCCTTTTTATCAGCTAGAACTCCCCAGAGGAAGGAAAATATAAGACCGATCCCCTGAAGCGCACTTGCTATAAGTCCCCCGTAAAACCTCCAATTTTCTTCCGTGGTTCCGGGAATAAGGCCTTCATCGTGTAGTGTTCGCATGATAGGGTTCAACATGTAATAACCCATGAAATAGGAGAGCACAAGAAGGAATAAGGAGGCAAGTATTGTACCGATTCGTGGCCTGGCAGACACTATAACCACCTCTCAAAAAAGCCTATAATTCTTTTCTCGTACTCCTCAGGGTAGTCAATAATCGAGGAAACGTGTGCTGAGGAGGTCAGCCACAGTTCCACCTTTTCATTTGACCTGCGGGCAAGATCATAGAATTTCTTTATCTCGTCGGGTGACACGAGGTCGTCTCGAGCACCAGCAACGATGAGTAGTGGAATCTTTATCTTTTCCGCGAAGTTGTACATTACCAGGTTCTCGGGTCTTATTCCTGCGCGTCTAGCGGTAAACCACACTATTAGAGGGTAGGAAATTCTCAATAACATACCCATAACTCCCTTAACACGTCTTACCCAGCGCATTCCTGAATTCCTGATATCTATATATGGGCTGTCGGCGACTGAAGCTTTGACGCGCGGGTCGAGAGAAGACACGATTAGAGTTATCGCTCCACCCATCGAGAAACCCATCAATCCCAGTCGTGACGCAAGATTTCTCTCCTCAAGCCAATCAATTATTTGCATAACATCCTCGCTTTCCCTGTATCCCAGCGTCGTAAACTCGCCAGTGCTGGCACCGTGTGCACGCATATCGAATACAGCTACATTATACCCATTACGGGCCAGAATGGAGAGGGCTTGCTTCATGTAGCCCTCGTCCCAACGGCTCGAAGTATAACCATGGATCAATACCACTGTCTTGTCTTTATTACCTTTGACAAGCCATCCTCGTAGTATAATGCCGTCCTTTGTTCGGATCTCTATATTCTCGTATTGATGTCCTAGATCCTTAGGTGTCCATTCTCCTTTTCTTCTAGGAGGTTTAATCATTTTTCCTGATGCTAGGTATGCTATACCTATTATAGTTCCGAGAGCTAGAATGAAAAAGATTGTTATAAGTATAGATAATTCTGTTATCACAAAAGTTTATTTTTGTATTTTTCAATATATATTTTATCACGACTAATTCCAAAGCAATATATTTAGGGTTCGTTTCTGAACATATGTGGAAATAAAGCTTGATGAGAATGATCTTAAAATATTGGACATTCTCTCGAGAGAACCTCGGGCGTCCATATCTAAGATATCTAAAGAAACAGGACTTAGTCGTCCCACAGTACACTCAAGAATAGAAAAGATTTTGAAAAGCGGCGTATTGAAAGGCTTACACTTTGAGCTGGACGAAGCCGAGCTTGGAGGAAAAGTATTTCTTGTCTCTTTGTCGAGCGAGAAACCTCAGGAAACCGTTGAAGAGTTGGTGAAACTTCCACAGGTAGATGAAATTTTTATCACTAGTGGTCTCCCGAACATTCACGTAATATTATATGTTTTTGATCTCGAGTCTCTTTCTCGTTTCCTAGAATACGTTTCGAAAACCGATTCTCAAGCTAAAATAAGTTTAGTGTTTACTAGATGCAAACTAGACAGAACGACTGAAAAGCTGGTAGCGGCTAAAAAAGCTATTCTTCATTGTGAGACGTGTGGTGTATCTATCTCAGGTACTCCATATATTTATGTATACAAGAACAGGAAGCACTACTTCTGTTGTCCTGTCTGCAGGAACCAATTTGTTGATAAAGTTGTAAAGTCGGTGCAGGCCCCAAAGAGTTAGTAGAGAAACGATTATTTACCCCCCAGCGTTACATGAGTGCGATGAACTACAAGATAGATGATAAATCGCTGAGTTTTCTGAAGGAAGCAACTGAGGCTATAGGTCCCTCAGGATTCGAAGAAGAAGTCTTAACCATATTCAAAAAACACTATTCAGTATTCGCTGACGATGTGAGAAGGGATAACCTTGGCTCCCTTGTCCTCGTAAAGAAAGGTACAAGTGAAAGGCCCCGAGTCCTCGTTGCCGGACACGTTGACGAGGTAGGATTTCTCGTAACCTCTATTACAAATGAAGGCTTTGTAACTTTTACGACTCTCGGAGGCTGGTTCGAGCAGGTTCTACTTGCACAACGCGTTGTAATCAAGACAAGAAAGGGAGAAGTAGTTGGAGTTATTACAAGCAAACCCCCACACCTCTTAACGCCAGAGGAGAGACAAAAGGTCATACAGTTTTCACAGATGTACATAGACGTAGGGGCTACAAGTAAAGAAGAGGCTGAGAGTCTGGGAATTCGGGTGGGAGATCCCGTCGTTCCATGGTCGCCCTTCATGAAAACAAGTCTCCCAGACAGGATCATGGCTAAAGCTCTTGATGACAGGATCGGAGCTTTCATTGCTATGGAGACTTTAAGGGTTCTACGTGAACAGAACATAGAGCATCCCAACACCTACTATGCTGCCGCCACGGTTCAGGAAGAGGTGGGTCTAAGGGGTGCTGAGACGGTAGGGTGGATTGTAGACCATGACATAGCGATTGTGACTGAAGTCGACATAGCGGGGGATGTTCCTGGAATAAAGCCCAACGAGGCGCAAGCAAAAATGGGGAAAGGTCCTACAATAGTTACCTTTGACAGGTCAATGATTCCCAATCAAAAGCTGAAGGAGTTTGTCATCCAGGTCGCAGAGGAATCCAAGATACCCTTCCAATTGTCAGCTGTATCGGGAGGAACTGATGCTGGGAGACTCCACCTTTATAGGGGTGGCAGGCCTAGCATAGTGATAGGTGTTCCAACGCGACATATTCACAGCCATGTAAGTATAGCGAGTCTCGCAGACGTCGAAAACGCAGTTAAGCTTGTCGTGGAGCTACTCAAGAGGCTGGATGAAAAAACCGTTAACAGCTTTAAACACATTTAGAGGGATAAGACTAAATCACCGATTCAAATTTCATAAGTATTTATAACAAAATTTATCTAAATGAAAAAATTTCATAAGTATTTATAACAAAATTTATTTTTATGAAAATTGTTATAAATAATCGATGAACGTTTTTAGTTTGCTGAAGGAACGCAACGTTACACCTCTTCACGCTTTTATAGCTTCGTCGCTAGCCTCTTTTCGCGAGGAAGGGGTTCTCAACTATGCAATCGTTACAAGAGCTATGGAAAATGTCGGGAAAAAACTACTCAATATCTATTCTTTTTCAAATAATCCAAAAGAGGCTATATTAGAGGCTAATGAGCTTTTACACTTTGCTGAGCAACTCAGTTTGGAGGAAGATACTCTTCATTTATATGTGAAGGTGACAACTAGTAGCTGTAATATATGTCCTAAGGCAGTAGGTGGCCTGGAACTCCCAGGACGATTATGTCCTCTCGTAGGATTCTTCTCGGGTATAACTGGTCTTAAACCTGATTTAGAAAATACTGGGAGAGAAGGGGGGTTCTGCAAGATAGTATTGTCTAAGATGTAGACACTATATTGTATTTTTTTTCAGAAATATGCTCGAAAGCCTTAAAAACCTTAAAGCTTTGACAGGATTCGTGCTTGATGCTGATAGTATAGCCGTACTTGGTGCTGGAAAGATAGGAAGTATAATAATAAGGGCTCTTTCAGAAAAACTAGACGGGGTCAAAGTTATAGCTACTGGTCGTAGCTATGAGACCCTTCAGAATGCTGCAAAGCTTGGAGCCATAGCTATACGTGAGAACCGCAAAGCCGTACTTGAATCGGATCTCATCATTATTAGTGTAAAGCCATTCCACTTTCCTCAACTTTTAAAAGAAACAGGGTTCGATGTGTGGGTTGACAAAACAGTTGTTTCGGTAATGGCTGGAGTCACTCTATCAACATTACAGAAAGCGCTTGAGGGCGCTGAAGTCTACAGGGCCATGCCCAACCTGAATGCCTATGTCGGGAGATCAGCGACCGCAATAGCAGAAAATGGTTCTGGATACAGGAAAAACACCGTGGATGCTTTATTCAAAACCCTGGGTACAACATACTGGGTTCCCGAGGAGTATCTCGACGTTTGGACAGGACTAGCCGGCAGTGGACCAGCCTTTATAGCGGAAATAATAGATGCTCTTGCGATGGGCGCCGTAGCCTCTGGGTTAAACCGTGAACTAGCATACAAGGCTGTGCTAGATGTGCTAGAGGGGACTGCTCTTTTATTAAGAGCACGCAGTAACATTCATCCTGCCCAGTTGCGTGATGAGGTGGCAACTCCATCTGGAACAACTATACGTGGGTTGACAGTTTTGGAGTCGAGGGGGGTAAAGGCTGCGCTGATGGAGCTGGTCGAGCAGGCTTCTAGGCGTTCAAGGGAAATTGGAACAGAGGTTAATGAGAGGGTAGTTAAGGAGCTTACCTTTATGCTTCAACAGGTAGAAAAGAATAAATGAACCTTCTCGTAGAAAATCTCCATGCAAGAGGCGAAAAAATACAATACTTTCATTTATGGGATAATAATCATATTACTTGTAACACCGTTCCTAGCCTACTTTACAGGATCATGGACAAAATATTGGGAGTTAGTAACAACACTGGGAGATGAACAAGGATATGTAGCTTTGGCGACTATAGTCTTTATAGTTTTCTCACCCGAACTAGGCTTCATCATGCTATTATCGTTACTATCATCCGCCTGGGTAAACATAATATTAAAGGACACTCTTCGACTACCTCGCCCTCCCTCCGATCAATGGAAGATCGAGGTTAAAGGGTACGGTTTCCCAAGCGGTCACGCTCAAACCTCAACAGCATTCTGGTCTGCCGCTTATATTTATCTGAGGAAAAAAGCTATAGCCCTGCTCGGCATCTCCCTTATAGCCCTAGTCTCCTATTCGCGGCTTGCACTAGGAGTGCACTACCCTCGCGATATAATAGGAGGAATTTTCCTCGGCCTACTCGTCTCGCTACTTACATACTTCTTCTCGCTGAGACTACTGAAGCTAGAAAAGAAGAGAGCTTCTTTAACCCTACTAGCATACAGCATCTTTGTATCTCTACTATACCTTGTAGACCACGATCCCACTCTAATCAAACTTGCAGGCGTATTGGCTGGTAGTTCCCTTTACCCTCTCCTCCGAGAAAAAATACAGCCTTCTCCTTCACTGTCCCGTCGCGTTCTTCTAGCTGCAATAGTCTTAGCGCTAGTTTTAATCCTTACACGCATCTCAGGTTCTCTTCCTCTGATATCACAATTTGCTATTTATGCCGTAATCTCAGTTATTATAGTTGTATCACCAATAATTAGATATGTATCTAAATTATTTTGAATATTTTTCATTGATTCCAGGTAGTATAATATAATATGTTTAGAAAAAAAGATAAAATCCCCTATTAAAAAGTAATAACAGGAAATATTAATGTCTCTAGTGGGCCATCTAATCAACCACCGTAATAAGCCCACGGAACCAGGTGGAGAGTTCTCGCCCCTAGCCATAGCTATTAGACAAGCTCTACTTAGTTGTTCAGAAGAACTACTTAAGGAATTTTCAGGGCTCCACCCGGTCAGGCTTACCGAGAAGCTTGAGGAGCTTCTTAGGAGGCATGATATAAATGTAGAGGTAACGTTACACCCCTTAAGCCTAAAACCCTTCCTTCTAATAAAAACGAACCCATTCACACTGCTCCTCTATACTCGTTCTAGGACATACGAGGTCTGGCCCCTCTTCAGGGAGGTTTCAGGGACTGCTTGAGAAGCTATCATATAACGCGGGCAAACATCCCCCAGTCTGGAGAGAACTCTCCTAAACCCGCAGCTTCACCTGCTTTTCTCGTCCCGTTTTCAATACTCGCTCCACCGTAAAAGGCTTGCTGGGAAGTGAGAAGGTCGCAGTCCAGGTCATAGTAAAATATATTCCGTAGGGCTTGTGCAAGGTGTACGTGAGCTGTTATGCCCAGTCTTGTTTCACCATAGCATCCGATCATATTCTTGATGCCTGCAGACTCACTAATGTAAGCGACTCTCAACGCTCCAGTCAATCCTCTGGTCTTCATTAGTTTTATATTGATAATGTCTGCAGCCTCGAATTCTACAGCCTTTAAGACGTCGCCCGGCGTCTTAACACTCTCATCCAGGGCTATGGGGATTGAGCTTTCACGCCTGATTTTTCTCAATCCTTCGAAATCATCCCATCTTGTAGGCTGTTCTACAAGCTCAACATCATATGATGAGATCCTGTCGATAACCCATATTGCATCCTCGACACTCCATCCTTGATTTGCATCGACTCTGATCTTTACACCCTCGCCCACAGCGTCACGCACCATTCTCACGCGTTCAACGTCCTTCACGGGATCTAAACCGAGTTTCAGTTTAATTATTCGGAAGCCTTTTTCCACATATCTTAGCGCTCTTTTCGCCTGTTCTTCGGGCTCTAGCAAGCCAATAGAAATATCTGTCTCTATGAACTCACGGTACCCTCCTAACAGGCGCCAGATTGGTCTACTCTGGTATTTACCATAGAGGTCTACAAGCGCCATGTTTAACGCTGCACGTAAAGAAGCGGGTGTGTCTAAGGTCCATGTGTACTCGTGGATTTGTTCAAGGCTTCTGTAGTCCACGTATAATGACTTAATCCTCTTAACTGCCTCCACAACATCATCTAGCGTTTCCCCCAATACGTTCTTTGAAGGGCACGCCTCTCCCCAACCAACTAGACCATCCTGGGTAGAGAGTCGAATAACCAGTGTTCGGCTCTTATCGGCAACTCCGGTAGAGATGCGGAAAGGCTCTACAAGAGGGAGTTCGACAAGCCAGGCTTCGAGCTTTAAATCCATAAAGATAGTGGTTTCCCTCTATGGAATATACTTTTCGTTTTCGCTAATGGGTTGATGTTGATCATACATTGAAAATACTAGAGTAGATCTACCTATATGTAAAGTCAGCCCTAAATCATATCCTATCCCTTACCTGAGTTGTGTATACTGGTCTGCTAAACCTTGATGCTCTCAGCGAGTTAGAGAAACTACCTAAAAGATACAAAGATTATGCTTTTGCCTCTCTAGCCTTGGCTGCAGCCCGATTGGGTCTTGATTACAATAGCTTCCTCGCTGAGGTCGAAAACTTGTACTTAAAGTTATACGTCGAGGCAGAACTGCCCCTTTATGATCCCGAGTATTACGAGAAAGCGCTCAGAGAAGTGGTCTCAAATGTGACTTGGCTAAAGTATCTTGAAAGAGTATATGTCTTGGGAAGACTATCTGAAACCGCTTTCCAGCTCGATAAGGGGGATTACAAATATTTACTCGAGATGGCCTCGAATTATCTGCCCCCTCTCGGATACTCCGGTAGAGCTAGATTTTCGCTTGCTTTAGCTAGATGCGGTGAGCTTTCAAGAGCCAAGGAATTAGTAAGTGCATATAGTGTTTCACGCAGGGTTTCTTTTCTAGTCGAAGCTACTCTCTCAAGGCCTCAAGATTTTCAGCTTTTATCTGAAACTATGCAGCTCATTAGAAAGATAAGAAGCGGGAGACGGAGGATGGTGTTGTTATCACGCCTAGCGAAGCATCCCCTCTACTTTCAATTAAGAGCGCCGAAGCCACAGGAACTAGCACTTAAGCTCCCTTTGGGAGAAACTCTAAGGGACATGTATGTATCTCTTCTAGTGGCTAGAAACTTGGGTGAAATCGGCTTAGCCAAGGAATTTAGGGATAGATTCGAGCTCATTCTCAAACAAGTACCCTCGACAGACCTCTTGCCGGTTGAGGCTTCTGAGCTCTTAGTAGAAGTGGCTTATCATGCTCGCGGTATAGAAGGTTCAGTCAAACTAGCTTCTCAGTCAAAGTTTTATCCTCTATTAGTAGCACACCTTGCTGAGTACATTACGAAGTTGTCATTGGAACAAAGTATATTAAAAGAGGGGCAAGCAACAAATAACTTGAATAATTGAAGAATATCAAAGCGGTTTATTCTACAAAACTCTTATTAATTAAAAGAACAGGATATATTGAAAACTCATGTATATCACGATAAGATTTGAAGATGGTTACGAGATACCTGCAGTCGTCCTTGATTCCCGCTTTTATGAAGCTCTCAAAGGTGCAGTTCCAATAAAGTCTAAGACTCTCACCTGGAAGGAAGAAGTGTATTTCGAGACGGGAATAGAGTTTCATGGAGAGGAGTTTTCAAGAGTTGCAAGCGGTTCCCTAGCCTACTGGCCTCCCGGAAAGTCACTCTGCCTTTTCGCCTGGGCTAACCAGCCATATGGACCTGTAAATATTGTTGGATGGTTTTTGGGACCTAAACACTATGTTTTCGAGATAGATGAAGATGAAGAAGTTGAGGTGGAGGTCTTTAAACCTGACCTTTATTCCCGGGAAGCTGTTAGTCTAACGGAGCACCTTGTCAGTAATGGTTTCTACGCGGCTCCGAGAAAATGGGCGGGAACAGAGAGCATCGCTGGAGCATACGCTAAACACAACTTTCGTGTCGGCTTTGAAGTCTTTATCGAAGACTTCGGTTACATCGTGGAGTCGGATCCCATATATGAGAGAGATTTCACGGCAATCGATGAGGCCGTCCAGTTAAGGATGAAGAGAGTTGTAAAGAGTAGGGTTGACACCAACGAAGATGGTTACGTGATCTTGTCTGAGTTCGTCTCTAAAGGACAAAGCCTGGTTGAGGCAGTTTCACAGATTACAAAGGACTATCTGAAGGTAGTAGATATATTGTCCCTAGTGGGGTGAGTGTCATTAAGATTGTACTCTGGGCACTAGACTTCACACCCAACAACCATGTACAAGAAACTCTTTCGAAGCAAGTAGGGGACGAAGTTGTGTTTGTTGGGGTTGGGGCTTTAACTACAGCAGAAGAAATAATTTCAGCGATGACCGACCTAAAAGCTGAGGAAGTAGTCACAGCAATCGAGGATCCATGTGAAATGCACAAACTTCTAGATAGAGGCGTCCAGCCCCTTGTGGCCATAATAGAGGAGGTGTGTAGAGCAGAGATTAGGGAAGAATGTAAAGGCTACAATCCAAATACAGATGTATTAGTTGAGAGGGAAGAGGGCGTGGTTGCTCTCAGAATACGTGAATTCGCAAGGGTTATCGATATAATGTTTCAGCTTGTAGATCCGCAGGAAAAACACGTTCACGAGCACGAGGAAGATTAAGCTTCGTGGGATTTTACAAAAATGGAGAAAATAATTTAGTGGTTAAGAAAACTATTAATCTTGAGTCTTAAACATGAGTTTTAGAGCTGACACAAAAGAGCAGGAGACACGGGAAGATGAACTTATTGAAGCTGTTCTCAGAGTTCTGAGGCTTGACAGAAGATTCACAAAAATAGAAGAGAAAAACGTTAAAAAGATACTTAGAAAGCTCGATAAAAGCGATTTAACTTATATGGCAAATGTATTCGACTCTTTATATGAAGTCTTGCGAGAAAAATGCGTAGATTTTGAGGGCTAAGACATTAAACAACTTTGATTTCTTTGCGTCCCTCCCAAAGTCCGTGAAGGTTACAGTACTCTATTGCATGAATAACTCCACTTTTCTTTAGCACCAATTTCAATTGAACTTCAGGCTCTGCAAGCTCTGGCTCGAAGTGGACACGCGCTAACAGGACAGGGTTAAATGCCCTCCCATCTTCCTGGAAGTATACTTCAATCCATCGGATAGAGTGTTGAATAGTGTTTGGATGGGGACCAACACTTATCTTTACGTGAAAAGGCTCTCCGGACTTCACCTGGTCGGGAGCCTCGATTTTCGGCGTATGAGTCTCAACCTTTGAGATAGCCTCACCACTAGCGCTTTCAGGAGTATATACTAGGTCTCCGAATTTTTTAGGCATAGTCTTTCAAATAATAAGTTCTCTTCCTTTCATAAAAATTTTACTTGTCGAAAGCAAAGTTTACTAATAGTGAATGGTTAATCGAAAAAAGGGATGAATGTGTCTAAGCTTAAAAAAGGAGTCTTACTTGCTGCGGGACTGGGAACCAGGCTTGTACCTTATAGTAAGGAGATGCCGAAAGAAATGTTGCCGATTTTTGAAGGGTTAAAAGGGAGGGTATTTCTCAAGCCTATTATCCAGAAAATTTACGAACAACTTTATGATGCAGGGGTACGAGAGTTTTGTTTTATAGTAGGGAGGGGGAAGCGGGCTATAGAGGATCACTTCACTCCTGACTGGGCTTTTGTCGAATACTTAGAGAGAAACGGTAAAGAGGAATACTCTTCTCTTCTAAGGGAATTCTACAGTAAGGTCGAATCCTCATATATTGCCTGGGTCAATCAGCCTGTCCCCCGAGGTACAGCGCATGCAGTCTACATGGCTAAGACATTTGTAGGCGATGATTTTTTCTTTGCCGCGGCTGCTGACAACGTCTTCATCGGGGAGAATGTTCCACAAAAATTGGCGGAGCTTCACGAGAAAAGATCCACTCCCATTCTTGCCGTCAAGAGAGTAAACGACCCTAGGAAATACGGAATTATTATTGGAAGGGAGATCGAGGATAGAATATACGAAGTCGAGGGGATAGTTGAAAAGCCCAAAACACCTATTTCTAACCTTGCCAACACGAGCCTGTACGTTTTTCCTCCAGAGATTTTCAAGGCCATAGAGGAGACAAAGCCTAGTGTGAGAGGTGAAATAGAGATAACGGACTCAATACAAATCTTGCTAAGTAGAGAAATCAAGTTCCTGGCATATGAGTCACAAGCCGACTGGGTGGATACGGGAACCTGGGAGACATTCTTCCGGGCAATAGCTTTATCGTTAAAGCACAGCGGAGGACATAACATTGTGTTTGATGTCCTAGAGGCTCTCAGGGAAAAATAACGATAAATATTTTTAAAAAGAAAAATAAAACTTGCCAGGTAGAATTTATGCCGGAAACCTCAAAGCACATACTTTCGAAGATTCTCCTTGTAGTCGAGGCATTCTTCGGTGGCTTCTATGTATCAATAACAAGGGGGCTCTTCGTCCCTATGATGGTCTACAGTGGCTATAATCTCGACATGGTGTCGATGGCTCTCCTCCCAACGGGTCTGGGAGGTCTACTTCTGGCTCACACATTATACAAAAGACCAGAGGCTGCCACCTCGCGCTTCCGTATAATGCTTCTTTCAACACATTTCTTTGAGAGGGTGTTATGGCTCCTACCGCCTTTTTTTCTATATAACCCATATCTTTTATCCTTGAATTATCTCGCTGGAAACCTTGTAGCGGTAATGGTGGGTTTACTAATAGGTGTACTAATCTACAGTATATTTTCGATAGATGATGTCATCGAGGTTTCCGTCCATAGATCCGCTGCCGGAGCCGCAGCAAGCATTCTAGGCTCATCATTCATGACATATCTTTCCGCGGTGCAAAAGGCTCCCGGAATATATTATGTGTTATATATAACAGCTTTCCTAGCGGGGCTTGTGAGCACGGGGTCCCTGTTGCTTTTACCAAACGTTCCGGGGAAGATTAAGGAAGAAAGGGTTGAGAAAACACTCGAGGAAGAAGCAAAAATCAAGGGAAGTGTCGTTTTCCTCGTATTAACTTTATTCATGGCTGGAGGCAACCTGGTAGGCATGGCTTGGAGTCCTCTTCTGCGTCAGCTTGGAGCCCCGCTCTATATTCCACTAGCATTAACATTTGCCGGAAACATAGGTGGTCTCATAGGAGCCTACCTCTGGAGGTCCTATAGGGCCTACCTCGTCGCGATAGCTTTGAATTCGTTACTCACCGGACTTATACCTTACATATGGTTCCCACCTATACATGTTGGGATGTCATTCTTAACATCCCTTACATTTATGGGGGCTAACCTCCTCGGAATGCAGGTTTTCGCCGAGATAAACAACAAACTCGGTAGGGTAAGGGCTGCAGCATTTTTGACTGGCGCAAATTATGCAGGACTGCTTTTGGCATCTTCAACCTTAGCGTTGGGGATTTTTACACCATTTGTTAGCATGTTGCTAGCCGCACTCCTCAAGATGATCGGTGTGATAATGGCCATGCTGGTAATACCTGAAACAGCCGTTGTTCCTGAGAGGAGAGCCTACGAGTACAGTCGACTAATCTATTCAACGAGTACGATGGGTTACACCTTCACTGTTCAGGCTTCTAAAGAATTTCTAAAATTTGCCGTGGAAACTTTAGCGCTGGCATTATTACTAACTTTATTATATGTCATGTATAGACTAAGTTGGATGATAGCGGGGATCTAGAATGCCTCCCGATATAGACATACTTCAACAACTTACCCTAATTCTCAATGAACTGGCATCATCTATTCCTAAGATTTTCTTAGTAGCTATAATCCTTGTAGCTGCCTTCATAATAATGAAGATCGTAAATGGCGTAATACGTTGGCTAATCAAAATTGGAAGATTTGAGGAAATATTAAGGGAGATGGTTCCCGGAGGTACTCGTTTGCCTCTAACAACCCTTTCAATAGTTTTAGCTGATGTTGCGATACTTATAGCGGCTTCTGCACTTATTCTTCGGGTGTATGTGCCTGTATGGGAGCCTTTCTACCGGGAAAGCATAAGCTACATAACCAGGGCGGGTAGTGTTGTAGTGCTTGCTTTAATTGCTTTCGTGATGGTTGATGCTCTCGTCAAGTCCATGGGGCTTGAGAGAAAAACAGAGAGGTTTTTCGTCATGATCTCAGCGCTCATTCTAGTAATACTCTTTGTGGATCTGGCAGCCCTAAGCTCCGAGGTGAAGGTAGCCCTTACAGCTGGTCTTGCTCTCGGGGTCGGCTTCTTGATAGGAATATTTGCCCTCTGGGCCTTCTTCGGCGATTATATAGAGGAGCTTTTAAGAGCTTTAAAAAGATTTAATGAAGGGAAAGAAGGAGAAGGGTCTAGCAAAGAAGGAGCCACTCCGTGATAGTGTGGGAACATGTCTTTAAGTTTTCTCTTGGTATTCTTGTTAACTTTGCCAATTTATGCAGTCCTGCTCTATTACCTTATAATCATAGCCTTTGCTTCGCGCTCAAAAGATAAGAGTGTAGTCAAAGAGGATGCACGGGATTTTTCTATCGAGGTAGTTGTACCAGTCCGAGGAGAACCGCTCGAAATAGTGAAAAACACTCTTCTACGTAACAAGGAGGCCTACGAGTCAACACCATGCGTGAAAAAAGTGGTTATCTTATCTGACGACGATGTTCAATACTTTGAGACACTTAAGCGTGAGCTTGAAGGATTCAGCAAAGTAGAGGTTTTGAGGCGTTCCCAGCCTAAGGGAGGCAGGACAGGTGCGCTAGACCATTACTTCTCATACTCGACCTCCGACTATATTCTAGTACTAGACGTCGATGGAACTATAGACAAAGAATCCCTAAATTCTCTATGTATGCTTAGTGGCTCAGAGGCAGCTTATGTACTTCCCTGGAAGGGCTACTCACTCGACAAAACCAGGGTAGCCGAAACGATGGCCTTCTTCACAGATCTCGGATCCCTAATACTTTACAGACTCAGGTCTAAGGCTGGCTTTTTCGTTTTCCCACTGGGTTCGGGAACACTGTACAATCGCGATGCCATAATTCGGCTTGGAGGATGGGGCGACAATATTGTTCAAGATGACATTCTGATGGGAGTCAAGCTAGCGTCAAACGGATTTAGTACAAGGCTTCTTGAGAATTCAGAGATACAAGTACTGGTGCCTTCAAAGCTTTATTCCCTGAGAAAACAACAGGCCAGGTGGGCTTTCGGGACCAGTGAAGTTCTTTCAAGGAACTTTAAAAGGATATTAGACTCGCCACTACCTCTGTATAAAAGAATGGAAATGTTTGCTTACCTGCTCCAGCCTCTTGAAACGCTGCTACCTTTCCTTGTTCTAGTGTTGGCACCTATTGTGGCTCTCCTGGAGCGTCCCAGTACACCTTTCAGCTATCAGTTTATGAATGTTATAGGTATTTTTCTACCAGCAGCTATCCTAGGACTATTGCAAGGCTTTCTCCTCTACGAGCTGGAAAAAAACCGTCTTAAAGGACTATTCAAATACTATATTATAAACCTGGGAAGGTTTTCTGCGATACTTGCAGTTCTGTCACCTTATCTCTCGTTCTACGCGCTTAAAGGATTGTTGAGGGGGAAGATAAAGTGGGAGGTGACGCTAAAAGGGCAAAAGGAGAAGATTAGTCCGAAGGAGAAGAGTCCCCTATGGATTGCTGCATGGTCTGGTCTTGGAATCGCATCATCCATGATGACAGGTAATCTCTACACGCTGTTCGTGTCACTACTCTTCATGCTTGCCTCGCTCTACTGTCTCCTCAGACTAGAACTTTAAGTTAAAAAGAACCCTAATGTAATATGGTCATGGAAGAACAATGTATTCAGGTGGAGGCCACATTGCAAGGTAAATTAAACTGGGTACACTCATAGGGGTTCTAGTGCCAGATCCTCCAAAAAGAAGACCTAGGAGCCCTGTTGGCTGAGGTTTCAGCTCATAAACAGGTGCAGTCAGAGGTAGTCCGGCAAGCTCCTTTGTCTTGTTTATGGCTTCGTCGAGCGTCATTATACCGTCTATCAATCCTTCTTTTAAGGCTTCCTCGGGCGGGTAGGGTCTACCACTAAACACGTTCTCTCCCACATTCTTCCGGTGCTCGAGGACGATGTTCTTGAATAAGGCAAAGTATTCTTGAATGATTTCTTGCATTACCTGCATCTCTTCTGATGTCATGTTCCTATAGGGAGAGCCTATGTCTTTCAAAGCACCAGACTTAAAAGTATAGACTCTTATGCCAAGTTTCCCAAGCAAGCCTTCAACGTTGATAGTGGACGCGTATACGCCTATCGAGCCTACGAGAGCCGAGGGGCTTGCGTAGATTTTTGTTGAAGGGCTGGCAGCCATGTAGGCGCCACTAGCCATGCTTCCTCTAGCGTAAGAAACTACCACTTTTTCACGTGCGAGCTTCTTTACAGCTACGTATAAATCATAGGAAGCGGAGACCGTCCCCCCAGGGCTGTCGTAAACAATTATGACAGCTTTAATTGAAGGATCTTCTCTGGCTTGCTCTAAAAGCTTGATATACTGGTCTATACCAGTTGACACCCCTAGAAGCGATTGGCTTGAATAGTCTAAAGCTCCTCTAATCTCGATCATCGCTACTTGAGGTATGAATTTTGGTCTAGTACTGCCTGGGGAAAAAACTGCTAAGACTAATCCTACGAGGATGATTCCTACGATGAAAAATAATGGCAGCTTTTGTTTGACTGATGATTTAGCTTGTGGGGTTAACATATTAGTTAATATATAGCACGAGGAATTATTTTAACGCTATGGTGAAGCACTACGAAGTTATAGTTTTTGGTACAGGTTCGGCAATGAATATTGTTTCTGAGCTAATAAATCAGGGTTACGAGGGAAGGTTTGCCATCATTGAGAACAACATTGTTGGTGGTATTTGTCTGACAAGGGGCTGTATACCATCTAAAATGCTCCTGGAAGTCGCTAGGAACATAAAGAGGATACGAGACGCATCAAAGTTCGGTATTAAGGTTTCCTATGAGCCCCCCGACTTCGCCTATACAATGGAACGTGTTTGGCAGAAGATATATCGGGAAAGTAAGGAGATAGAGCACTCCTTAAAGCATCATCCTCAGATCGACCTTTATCTAACTGACGGGGTTTTCGTAGGAGATTACACGGTTGATGTGGGAGGTCGTGAAATTGAGGGTGAAAAAATACTTCTATCAACTGGGTCTAAGCCTAAAATACCGCGGATCCCCGGTATAGAGGAGATTGACTATTACACAAATGACAACTTCTTTAAGGATTTGAGGAAACTTCCCAAGAATACTGTTGTAGTAGGAGGAGGGTATGTAGGACTGGAACTAGGCTTCTTCCTTGCGATGATGGGTAGCAGTGTCACTGTTCTCGAAATGCTGCCTAGCATCTTGCCAGGAGAGGAGCCGGAAATCTCTAGCTTAATGCAGAAGGAATTATCGAACTACATGGATATACGTACTAATCACACGGTTGTTGAGTTCCGCAAATCAGGTGACAGAAAAATTGTAGTGGCTGAGAACAAGCTTACAGGAGATAATGTAGAAATCCAGGCAGACGCTATACTCATCGCCTCTGGCAGAGCCTCTTACAGCGACGTCACGAGACCCGAAAAAACAGGTGTAAAGACGGACGAGGGAGGCTGGATAATAGTTGATGAGTATCTTAGGACGACCAAGAGTGATATATGGGCTTTCGGAGACGCAACGGGCAAACTAATGTTTAAGCACAAGGCCAACTATGAGAGTGTTGTCGTATATTATAATGCGTTCAAGGGAGAGCAAGTCAAGGCCGATTACCACGCGGTGCCTCATGCGGTTTTTACTGAGCCCGAGGTGGCAAGCGTTGGCCTCAGGGAAGAAGAAGCCGTGAAGAAACACAGGATACTCGTGGGATATGCCCGATATGGAGAGACAGCTAAAGGTGAGGCTATGATGGCCGAGGACTACTTCGTGAAAGTCATTATAGACAGGGAGACATCTGAGATTCTAGGAGCACACATAATAGGTCCTGAGGCATCACTCTTAATACAGGAGATAGTCAGTCTCATGTATACTGACACGAGGTCTGCAGAGCCGATTTATAGGGGAATGCATATACATCCTGCACTCTCAGAGGTTGTTGAGCGGGCATTTTTCCACCTACACGAGCCCGAGGAGTGGCATAGACACGAGCATTGAATTGACATTTTAGACCGTTAAATTAAAAAATTTTTAATTATTCTAGACGAGGCGAGGCATGTCGAAGAGGAGGCTCGTTTCAGCGCTTGCTGTACTCTATGCTCTCTACTTTGTCGTGTATGTACATAGAACCATAACTGGCGTGCTTAAGCCTGAATTTGAACATGTGTCTCTCCAGTATGGTATAGATGTTGCTTTACTGTCCTCAACGATGGCTTCAGCTTATTTCTATGCTTACTCGTCGATGCAACTCCTGGGAGGCGTCCTAGCTGACGCTTTAGGAGTTAAGAGATATACCGCTATAAGCGGAGGTATAATGACGCTTGGGGCACTATTGTTTTCGACAACGAATCCTCAACTTATGATAATAGGTCGTATACTGATAGGCGCTGGCGCAGCGGCAATTTACATTTCAATACAAAGAGTGATAGGAGTATATGCAGACAAGAACAGTGGAGGAACATTAACAGGGCTAGCTCTCTCAATTGGGAATCTTGGGGCACTTTTTGCCACTATGCCTGCCAGATCATTAATAGACTCATTTGGTCTTCCTGCATTTTTCCTGGGTCTAACTGCTGTCACAGCGTTTCTTTCAATAAGTCCACTATTTAGCATCGAGGATGAAGGGGTCAGCACCAGGGGAGTTATGGACGGGCTCAAGAAAGCTATCGGACAATTAAAGGTCGTAGCTCGGTCCTATCACTCTATAGCTGTCGCCTTAGCGTACACCGGGACATATTCAGCAATACTAGCTTTCCAATCGTATTGGGGATACGAGTATATGCAGACTTACTTTCACCTTACAAAATCAGAAGCTGCTCAAGCACTATTCTTGCTGGCACTTGCATTCCTGCTGAGCGTTCCTTTAGTAGGCTTCATTAGCGATACTGTGCTACGAAAAAGAAAACCTATCTTAATAGTCGGATGTCTCCTCCACTCGTTGGCTTGGTTTACCGCGGCACTGCTACCCCTCATAGCTCCTTCCAAAAGCACGCTCTACGCTTTTACATTCCTATTGGGACTTATAGCATCAACACACATGGTTATTTCGCCGATGTCTCGGGAGGCTTATCCCCCCGAGTTCTCAGGGACTACGTTTGCCTTTGTAAATCTGGTGGGTTTTCTCGCTGTGGCTGTATATCAAAGCCTAGGTATATTTATAGGGGATCCTTTAATAATCTTAAAAATATTTGGGGTCAGCGCCCTTATAACAGGGATTATGGCTATAAAGACACGAGAAACTTTATAAAAAAATATTTTTA